>JADMIO010854406.1_pt1 | contig 65940 bp, 65 predicted proteins | sample 8958161 | NCBI WGS metagenome assembly JADMIO01 (sample SAMN16585339, study PRJNA669376) | soil metagenome | isolation source: Crop rotation soil | place: USA: Cullars Rotation, Alabama | collected 2011
CGCGACTTCAAGTCACGTGAATTCCAAGCTTCGGATCCCACTGTGCTGGAAAGTCATTCTGCCCGGTGCTATCGCATCTGCAGTGACGATGGCGGTCGTCGGCCGTAATGCGATGCGACTCGACGCACGCTACACCGTCGTTGCTGGCGCATTCCTGTTCTTCTGGTCGATGCTCAAGCTGTCACATCTGACATCCGCGAGCGGCGCTCACGATTTGTTCTGGCCGTTGATCCTGCGCGGCGTCGGCCTCGGACTCATCTTTGTGCCGCTGACGAACGCGACGATGGCAGACCTCAAGGTCAAAGACCTGGCGCAGGGGACGGGTATGTTCAACCTGATGCGTCAGCTCGGTGGATCACTCGGAATCGCCGTCATGGCGACCTTGCTCGCGCGCTTCATGGCCGCGGAGAAGGCGGTGCTGGTCGAGCACGTCGGCAACAGTGATCCGGAGACCCTGGGCCGCATCTCGATGCTCACTCGCGGGCTTATCTCGCGCGGGATGAATCCGATGGTGGCGCAGCAGCAGGCACTCGCAATTCTCGATCGCCAAGTCACGGTGCAATCGAGCATGCTCGCGTTTTCGAAGATTTATTTGTACAGCGGTCTCGTCCTCATTATCGCGCTGCCGTTGCTGCTGCTGTTCAGAACGGGTCGCGCCCGCGGGTCGATGGGACCCGTGCACTAGGCGGGTCCTTGGCGCGCGTCGACCAGTCCAACGTGCCCGGCGGGCCTCCAGTAGGTTTGGAGCAAACTCCGGTGGAACCGCATCTGTCCCAACAGTCCAGCCATCCAGTTCGTATTTCTGATGAAGAAAGAGAGCTCGTCCGTCTCGCAAAGGGGGGAGACGACCGGGGTTTCGCCGGGCTTGTTCGATTGCATCAGAGAAGGGCGTATGCGGTAGCGCGCTCGATCGTCCTGACGCACGAGGATGCGGAAGATGCGGTGCAGGAAGGATTTCTGCGGGCGCATCAGGCGTTGGATCGGTTCGATCCGTCGCAGGCATTCGGAGCCTGGCTGAATCGCATCGTCGCAAACGCAGCTCTCGATCTGGCCCGTCGTCGTAAGGTGAGGAACGCGGAGGAGCTGTCGGATTCGATGGCGACTCCTTTTCGCGATCCAGCCGAGGGTGACGAGCTGAGGGAGCGGTTGGAGGCCGCGCTTGCCAAGCTTTCCGATCGTGCGCGCGCGGTGATTGTCCTCCATGATATCGAGGGCTTTACGCACGCGGAAATTGGAGAGATGTTGGGTATACCGGGTGGGACTGCCCGGTCGGATTTGCACCATGCGCGACAGAAGTTGCGGGTGCTGCTGGGAAATCTGAGGGATTGAAGATGGACGAAAGATTCGATTTGCGACTCGACAACGAAGACGGGCCGGACGCTGAGCTCACGAAGGTCCTTCGTGAGATTTATGCGGCACCCGCGGCTGCGTCCTACTGGGACGGTCTCGAGCAGCGGATCGTGTCATATGTCAGGGATCGCGGCGCAGCCGTGATTCCGGTGAACTGGTGGTCTGATTTGGCGACCTGGGCCGGGCCTGGCCTCGCAGCTGCGGCATTGCTGTTTGTCGCTGCCGGTTTGGTGCTCTCGAAGCAGAAGGACGAAGACCTGCGGGCGAGCTACGAAGCAGTCACCGATTCGCTGGCATACGATCTTCTGCCTGGCGCGGTGCAGGTAGTGCAGGCTCCGCATGACGGATCGTCGCAGCGGGAAGCGATGTTCCGTTACGTCATGTCACACTGAGGTCGCGATGGAACGCTCTAAAGGTTACGCGCTGATGTTTCTGCTGGGTGCTTTCATCACCGGCGGGGCGCTTGGCTTTACAGCAGACCGTGTGATGGATGCGAAGCGTGATCACGTTCGTGGTCCGCGCGCATATCGACAGCGCATGGCCGAAGAGCTCAAACTGACTCCTCAGCAGGCGGCAGCAGTTGACAGTCTGATCGAGCAAAAGCACAGGCAGATCGTCACGCTCTACAAACCCATTCAGCCAGAGCTCGATTCAATCGCCCGACAGGCGCGCGTCGTCAGCGACAGCACCCACGCGCAGATCAAACGCTTGCTGAGTCCGGAGCAGGGCGAGAAACTGGATAAGCTTCGCGCGGCCGCAAGGAAGGAATTGTCTGAACGGCGTGGCAGCGACACGCTTGGCGGCCCAAGTGGACCAGGGAGTCCACCGCGCTACTGAGATTCCAATGACGACAAAAAGGCCGGTGCAATGCACCGGCCTTTGTTTTTTCTCAGTTGTCTTTGGAGGACTTAGACGTTGTCGGGATCAGCGTTGCGCTCACCCTTGCCGAAGTTTTTCTGAACTTTTCCTTCCAGCTGTTCAGCGCGGCCTTTGATGTGCTCGCTGGTGTTGTCAGTAGCGTCGCCGAGGTCACCACGAAGCTTTCCTTTCATTTCCTTGGCGGTGCCTTTGACCTGATTGTCGACACCTCTTTCGTTGAGATCTGCCATTTTCTTCCTCCGTTTAGTCAGGTACTTGCGGGTATTGTAAACGCAAGTGACATGCCTCCCTTAGATGCCGGTTTCCGAGGGTAAAACCGGGCCACCGACCTTGCAAATGGCGTCCTGCTTACGGAAATTCCGAGGTCGAAGCCACCTCTTACCGCACCCCAGCAGCACAGTGGCCTGGACTACCTCTATAGGTCGCGCAAATCAGTACTAACCTGGAAGCTCGTCCGAGCGGCCGCCGTCTCGCAAAACTTACTCTTCTCGCGCTCGGGGTCGTCTACGGCGACATCGGTACCAGTCCGCTTTACGCACTGCGAGAATGCTTCAAGCCGGAGTACGGGCTAGCCCCAACCCAGATCAACGTCTACGGTGTTTTGTCATTGATCGTGTGGTCGCTGATTTCTGTCGTCAGCGTCAAATACATCATCTTCGTCATGCGCGCCGACAACCGCGGCGAAGGTGGAATTCTCGCGCTCGTTGCACTGATCGCGCAGCGCCTGAATCGTGATGCCGACAGGCGCGCCAAAGTCATAATCACCGCGATCGGGCTGATCGGCGCCGCACTTTTGTACGGCGACGGAATCATCACCCCTGCCATCTCGGTGCTCGGTGCGACGGAAGGCTTAGGCATCGTGCAACCGTTTCTGGCAAAGCTGGCGGTGCCACTCACGCTGATAATCATCTTCACACTTTTCTTCTTTCAGAAGTGGGGCACCAGCAAAGTCGGCCGAGTCTTTGGGCCCGTCACTCTGTTGTGGTTTATCACAATTGGGCTCCTCGGCGCGGTGGAGATTGGAAAAGAGCCGCGCATACTTCTGGCAATCAATCCGTGGTACGCGCTCGATTTCTTTGCGCTGCACGGCTTGCACTCGTTCGTGATACTGGGTGCGGTCGTGCTCGCCGTCACCGGTGCGGAAGCGCTGTATGCCGACATGGGGCACTTCGGCAAGCGCGCCATTCGAATCGCGTGGTTCAGCGTCGTCTTCCCCGCTCTGATTCTCAATTATTTCGGGCAGGGCGGACTGCTACTCCACGATCCGACGGCAGCGGCGAACCCGTTTTACCTTCTCGCACCGCGCACGCTGCTTTACCCGCTCATCGTATTGGCGACGCTGGCTGCAATCATTGCTTCGCAGGCGATGATCTCGGGCGCGTTCTCGATCACGCAGCAGTGCGTGCAGCTCGGCTACAGCCCTCGTGTCACCATCGTTCATACCTCGAAGCAGGAAGCGGGACAGATCTACATCCCCGAAGTCAATAACGCCCTGATGGTAGGCTGCCTGCTGGTAGTTCTCTACTTCAGGTCTTCGAACGCTTTGGGTGCGGCTTACGGAATTGCCGTCACCGGCACGTTCCTGATGACGACAGCGCTCATCTACACCGTTGCTCGCACCTGGTGGGGCTGGAGCAGAGCGAGAACGTTCTTGCTCGTCGTCCCTTTCTTCATCATCGACGCGGCCTTCTTTGGCGCGAATATCCTGAAGGTGAAGGACGGTGGCTGGGTCCCGCTTACCGTCGCACTGATCTTGTTCATTTTGATGACGACGTGGCAGCGCGGACGTCTGATCGTTCGCGGGTTGCTGCGTGATGCATCGATCCCGCTAGATGTGCTGCTCAACGACCTCGGCGATCAGAATCCGGACAAGCGGTTCAAGCCGGTCCGCGTGCCCGGTACAGCGGTGTTCCTCACCTCGGAGTCGAAGGACGCGCCGCTTGTGCTGCTGCATCACCTGAAACACAACAAGGTTCTGCACGAGCACGTGGTGCTCTTGTCCGTTGTCTCGGCGCCGGTTCCCGAAGTACCCACCACGGAGCGGATCGAAGTGACCACGTTCCCGCACAACTTCACCCGCGTGAAGGCGAAGTACGGGTTCATGCAGACGCCGAACGTGCCGGAAGTTTTATCGCTCTCCACGGAGCGCGGCGTGATCGCCAAGCCAACGGAAACGACGTACTACCTTGGCAGAGAGAATCTGATTCCAACCGGAACAAAGCCGCTCGCCCGTTGGCGCAAGCGGCTTTTCATTTTCATGCAGCGCAACTCGCGCCCGGCTACCGAGTTTTTCGGAATCCCGCCGAACCGTGTAGTCGAGCTCGGCGCCCAAATGGAGTTTTAGCTAGTCCCGGCGCTTCAATCGCTCGATGTCTCGCCGGTCTTTTTTGGTGGGCCGCCCTCTATCGTAACCGGGGACTGATTGGGCAACGCGCACCTGGAGCTGCATTGCTTCGCGCGCCTTTCGGCTGTCTTCGGTTTCCTCGAATAACTCCGCTGCCACCGCCGGCGGTCCGCGCCGCTCGGAAAGTCCGCGCACCTTGACGATGTGGTGGTAAGGGCCGAGTCGGACTCGCAACTGATCTCCGATCTGCAACTGCTTCGCGCGCTTTGCCCGCTCGCCGTTCACCTCGACCTTACCGGTTTCTATCGCCTGTGCCGCTAAGCCGCGCGTTTTGAAGAATCGGGCGGCCCACAGCCATTTATCCAGCCTGACTCGCGTTATCTCGTCGGAACTCATCTTATCGTTGCCCGGAACGACCTCTCAGAGTCTGGAAGATATCAGGGCTTTTGCCGAGGCGTGCATGGCTCAAGACGACTGGTCGACACAACTAAAAAAAATAGAGCGCGAATTCGACGGTTTACCGCCGGAGCCGTCTCTTGCGTACAAGAAGCTCCAGAGCGAAGAAGAACGCCGCGCGAAGGAGCGTGCCGCTCAGCGCGCTGCTCTCATTGGTGTAACTGCGCGGCTGATTCTCGTCGCTGCAGTTGGCGTCGCTCTGCTTTTCTGGCCTTACGACAATACCTGCGGACTCGGTCTTTTTGGATTTCTTGGCGCCGAAACGGTTATCGTCATCGGCGGAGTCTGGATCGGGATCACGACGTGGCGCGCCCGCCTGCCACGAATGCACCTCGCCTCGCTCGCGATCGCTCTTGTCGGCCTGATTCTCATCGCCGCGGACGTGCTGCCGCGTGTTGGTTATGCCGCGGTCGACGCGCAACACCCGCCGACCTTCGCCTGCCCGGACACGCCCGAGCCGGCCTCACCGACAACGACGGCAGTTCCAGCCAAATCAACGCAAAACGCGCTGCCCGGCCCAACGGTGGCGGAGCAGCGCGTTCAGTCAGCAGCGACGGAGTTGCAATCGCGGTGGCAATCGCGCGTCGGCGAGCTATCGAAACAATTCCAGCCGCAGAAAGCAGCATTGGCACGGCTGGAGCGGCCCGAGCTGCTTTCGCGGCAGGCTCCTTAATCGAACTAGTGGATGAACCCCTGCTGCGCCCGCGCGCGCAGCTCCTCGGTCCCGCGATCGACACGATAAGTACGCGGTAGCATCCGGAACGTCCGAACGCTGGGCGACATGCGCAGCTCGATTCGCTGCGGCAGATCACGCAAGCGCTCCTGCAACATTGGCATCCGCTCGATCATCGGCTGCATGCGTTCCAGCATCAGCGGCTCGAAATCCTCGTTCATCCTGAATTGCTCGGGTCCGATCATCCTGTCCGGACCATAGAATTCAAATCCGCCGCCCGGAAATCTCCCGTTTGCCGTCCTCAGGCGCATCAAGTCGCTGGCCTTGCCGGCGGTGACCTGCACGTCGCGGAATCGACCACCGGAGTAAACGCGCAGACTAACGCGTGCACCGGGAGCGAGTTTCTGGACTTCGCGGCTCAACCTGCGCGCGCCAATGCCGCTGTCGAGCTCGTCATCAGCGTCGGCGGCCGCAGTGCGAAGGTCGATACCATTGATCGACGCGATCCGATCGCCTTCGACGATTCCGGCTGTTTCTGCCGGTCCCTTCGACGTCACACCTTCGACGAAAACGCCGAGTGTGTCGCGCTTGCTGCCGGTCGAGCGAACTTCCAAGCCGAGCGCGGCGCGGTTGGCGAACACCGAGTCCATCCGGAAGCTCATACGGCGCATCAAACTATCGGGCCCGAATCGCCGGTAAACGCGGCACTCGATGCGACCGTTCGAGTATTTGGTGCAGGTTGAATCGGGCTGGACAGTTTTGTCCTGCGCTCCCGCAATACCGGCGGCAGCAACCAGCGCCGAAAAAATCAGCGGTGACCTCATGATTTGCTCCATTTGTTGTTCTGACGGATAGGACAAACTCGTCCGTGCAATGGTTGCCAAGGGTGCAAAAGGTGCCTCGGCCGATGATATTGAAGCATGTCGACGACGTTGGAACCGCCGCGCCCGGCACCTGAAGCCCGACCCAATCACGCGATCGATATCCACGCGTTCGAGCACCACTGGCAGGATGAGGCAGACGCTGCGTATCTCTATCGGCTTCTCGCAGAAGCCGAGTCGGATCCGAAGAAAAAAGACATCTACGCCCGGCTCGCCAGCGTCGAGGATCGACACGTCACGATCTGGACGGAGCTGCTAACCACACACGGCCATCCGCCGGGCGAGTTCAAGCCAAGTGGACGCGCGCGACTGCTTGCCTCACTCGGAAAGATGTTCGGTCCGAATTTCCTGCTGCCGATGTTGCTCGAGGAAGAAGGGCGTGAGGTAAAGGCTTATCTCGACATGCATCGCGGCACCCCGCGTGGTGCACCTGGTGGTCCTGAAGCGTTGCTCCTCGCCCGCGAGTCGGCGGATCATGCGACGACGCTCGGCGAGATCGCCGGCAAAGGTGCTGAGCCGTGGCACAAGACGGAGTCTGGCGGCTTTCTGCGCAACGTGGTGTACGGATTCAACGATGGTCTCACCGCGAACTTTGGTCTGGTCGCGGGCGTGATCGGCGCCGCGGTCGTCAATCAACATCAGGCTGTAGTCGTCGCCGGAGTCGCGGGACTGATTGCCGACGCGTTGTCGATGGGTTCCAGCGGTTATCTCGCCAGCAAGAGTGAGCGCGAGGTCTACGATTACGAGATCTCGATGGAGAAAACCGAAGTTGAGCTGATGCCCGAGATCGAGCGCGACGAGCTGGCCGTGATTTACGAGGCGAAGGGAATGGATCGCGGTTCGGCGCACAATCTCGCGACGCAGATCATGGCTGATCCGGCGTTAATGCTGAAGGAGCAGGTGCAGGAGGAGTTGAAGATCAGCGAGTATGGCATGTCGCCGTTCAGAGAAGGTTGGCTGACCGGACTCGCGACCGCATTCGGTGCGGCGATCCCGGTTTTTCCGTTCCTCGTCTGGCACGGCACCACTGCGATAGTGATTGCGTTTGCGCTGTCGATGTTGTCGCACTTTCTTGTCGGAGCAGCGCGCTCGGTATTCACCGGCCGCGGCGCATTCCGCTCTGGGCTCGACATGTTCGTTGTCGGAATGGGCGTCGCGATTGTCGGCTACTTCGTCGGTGGGTGGGTGGGCAAACTGATCTGATTTCTGGCTGCTCTGCACTGCCTCAGGATTCTCACAACTACAGTCGCCAGTCGGCAGTCAACAGTTGGCAGTTAAGAGTTTTCATACGCGCGTCCAGTGTGCGCCTTGCCCCGTAGCCGAGCTTCGCTCTTCTTTTAGGGATGCCTCCCCGCCCCTACGTCCTCGCCGAGACGAACTGGAAAACTGTAAAGGACACCCGCTACGAAGTTGCGATTCTGCCGTGGGGAGCGACGGAGCCGCATAATCTCCATCTGCCGTACGGGACCGACGTCTACGAATCCAGACACATATCGGAGCTCGCAGCGGAATACGCCTGGAACAAGGGCGCGAAGGTGATCACGCTTCCGACAGTTCCATTCGGCGTCAACACCGGTCAGCTCGATCTGCGTCTGGCGATCAACATGAACCCGAGCACTCAGTTCGCAGTGCTCACCGATGTCGCGTCAGCGCTGCACGGACAGGGCATCCGCAAGCTGGTGATTCTGAACAGTCACGGCGGCAACGATTTCAAGCAGATGATCCGCGAGCTGCAGCCGAAGCTCGACATGTTCATCTGCACCCTCAACTGGTGGACTTCGCTCAAAGCCACCGAATTCTTCGACGAGCCCGGTGACCACGCCGGAGAGATGGAAACGAGCATGATGATGGTGCTCGAGCCTGACCTGCCGTTGCCGCTGAAGGAAGCGGGACCGGGCAAAGGTCGAAAGTTCCGCATCGCCGGTTTGCGGGAGGGATGGGCGTGGGCGCCGCGACAATGGACCAAGGTGACCGACGATACCGGCACCGGCAACCCGTTTGCATCCACTCGTGAGAAGGGGGAGAGGTATATCCGCGCGGTCAGCGAGCACCTCGGCAAGTTTCTCGTCGATCTCGCCGCCGCCGATCTCAACGACATGTACGAGTAAAAGATGCCGCCGCGCTACATCCAGAGTCTTCCGGAGTCTGCCCGCTTCATCGGCGACGCGAGCGACGATGAGATCCAGATCATCGACAAACGCGAAGCGCCCAAGATTCGTGCGAAAACCGGCGTGTTACTCGAGGATAAGCAGCACTATTTTGTTCGCGACGCGTTGAAGTACCCGAGCGGTGAAGTTGGTACAGCGATGCGGGTCATCGGCTGCACCATGCACGACGGGCCGTCAGGGGTCGTCGCGCTCTGCTCACGCGATGGCAATATTTTTTTGCGTGAGATCTTTCGGCACGCGACCCGGCGCTGGGAGCTCGAAACAACGCGCGGACAACGTGAGACCGGAATGTCCGCCGAGGCAGCTGCGCTCAAGGAAATCGACGAAGAGCTCGGCTTCAAAGTCCGGAACATCGAGCAGATCGGCGAAGTCAGCGGCGACACCGCCATCCTCGCGAGCACACTACCCGTGTTCTGGGCCGATCTGGAGCCAGGCCCTCCACGCGATCACCCCGAGGACAAGGAAGCATTCGGGAGAATCGTCGAGGTTTTTCCGGCGGAGCTGCGCACCCGCATCTCGCGTTGCGAGATTCGAGACGGCTACACGCTCGCGGCGCTCACCCTCGCCCACGTCGCGGGCAAGTTCACGATTCCGGACTAGTCGGTGGGCTCGCGTAATGGATGGATCTCGGCGCGGTCAGTCGGTGAGGGGCGGGTCTGCGGAGCTTCTCGCCGCGCTCCCCAGCGAATGCCTTGTAGTCTGACCTAAAGATGAGGCGCGGCTGCGCGACCTCCGCAGACCCGTCCCTCACCTCCTTCCCGTCCGACCACACGACCGCGCGAGCCTGCCGACGAGGTCGTTCATACGCGGGCGCTTACACAGAAGATAGGGAGAGGCGAGGGGCGTTCTCCGAAAAACATCGCGCAGACCCGCCCCGACTCAGAACGCCACCAACAATGATTTCGAACCGAAGGCGGGTCGAGCAGTTTTTCGGGGAATGCCCCTCGCCTCGACCAGGCCGAGATCTCTCTAAGAGTCCGCAGTCCCTAAACGACGATGTTGAGCAGGCGACCCGGCACGAAGATGATTTTCTTCGGCGCGCCGGTGACGAACTTCGCCACGGTCTGATCCTCCAGCGCCGCAACGACAGCTTCTTTCTCGCCGATGTCACGCGGCACGGTCACGCGGCTACGCACCTTGCCGTTGACCTGTACCACCAGCTCGATCATGTCGTCGGCGGCGAGTGCTGCATCGAACGGCGGCCACGCAGAGTCGAAGATGCTGCCCTTGCCGCCGTTCTGTTCCCAGAGCTCTTCGGCGATGTGTGGCGCGAACGGTGATACCAGCGTGATCAGCGGCATCACTTCGTCGCGGTGCGGAATGCGCTCACCTTTGCGCACCACGTTGATGTATTCCATCATCGCGGCAATCGCAGTGTTGTAGCTGAGGCGTGGGATATCGTCCGAGACTTTGCGAATCGTTTGATGCAGCTTGCGCATGACCTCGTGATCAGGCTCGCCATCCGACGTCATGCTTTGCACCGACGCGAACAGGCGATCGAGGAATCGGCGAGCGCCTGAGATGCTCGCATCGCGGAAATCGCCGCCCTGCTCGTAGGGCCCAAGGAACATCAAGTAGGTGCGGAACGCGTCGGCACCCCACTCGTCGATGTATTCGTCGGGATTCACGATGTTGCCCTGAGTCTTCGACATCTTCGCGCCTTCGCGGATGATGTGGCCGTGCGCGCGAAAGCGCGTGAACGGCTCCTCGAACTCCAGGTAGCCCATGTCCTTCAAGACCATGGTGATGAACCGCGAGTACAGCAGGTGCAGCACTGCGTGCTCGTTGCCGCCGATGTATGAGTTGACCGGCAGCCACTTCTTCGTGATGCTCTTGTCGAAGGGGACGTCGTCGTTGCCGACGCTCGGATAGCGCAGGAAGTACCAGGCGCTATCCAGGAAGGTGTCGGAGACGTCGGTCTCGCGGCGGCCATCCTTTCCACACTTCGGACACATAACGCGGTACCACTCTTCGTGCCGCGCCAGCGGCGACACACCCGAATCGTCCGGCTTGAAGTCCTCGATGAACGGCAGCACCACCGGCAGATCTTTTTCCGGTACGGGCACAGTTCCACAGTCATCGCAATAGATGACCGGTATCGGCGGACCCCAGTACCGCTGTCGCGAGATACACCAATCGTGAATTCGATAGTTGACGATCGGTTTTGCCGCACCCGACTTCGCCAGAAACTCTACGATTGCCTTCTTCGCCGCTTCGACACGGTATCCGTCGAAGATGCCAGAGTTAACCATCGTTCCGCTTTCACACTCGACGAAAGCGTTATCCAGCGGCGTGGTGGCATCTTCGCGCTCGCCACAGACAACGCGCACGATCGGCAGATCGAACTCTTTCGCAAAATCGAAATCGCGCTGATCGTGACCCGGCACGCCCATGATTGCGCCGGTTCCATACTCCATGAGCACGTAATCCGAGATCCAGATCGGGATCTGTTGCTGCGTCGCCGGGTTGGTCGCGTACGATCCTGTGAACGCGCCGGTTTTATCGGTGCTCGTTTTCCGCGCGACCAGATCCTGCTTCTTGGTCTTCTCGCGATAAGCATCGACCTTCTTCTTTTCACTCGCGGTAGTCAGCGATTCGACCAGCGGATGCTCGGGTGCCAGCACCATGTACGTCGCGCCGTAGATGGTATCCGGCCGCGTGGTGAAGACACGGATCTCGCACTCATCCCCGCGAACGTTGGTCGTCTTGAACTCGATCTCGGCGCCTTCCGATCGGCCGATCCAGTTCCGTTGCGCAGTCTTGGTGGTGTCCGACCAGTCGATATGACTCAGATTCTCCAGCAGCCGCGGCGCGTAGTCGCTGATGCGGAAGAACCATTGCTCCAGCAAACGCTGCTCGACTGCCGTGCCGCAGCGCTCACAGAATCCGCCCGACACAACCTGCTCGTTAGCCAGAACGGTTTTGCAGCTCGGGCACCAGTTGACCGCCGCCTGCTTTTTGTACGCAAGACCCTGCTTCAGCAGTTGCAGGAAAATCCACTGCGTCCACTTGTAGTAGCTCGGATCAGTCGTGGCCAGGCGATAGCGCCAGTCGACCATCAGGCCGGCGCTTTCCAGCTGCCGTTGGAAGTTGGCGATGTTCTTCGGAATCAGATCCATCGGATGCTTCCCTACCTTGAGGGCAAAGTTCTCCGAATGAATCCCGAAGGCGTCATAGCCGAGCGGCTCGAACACGTTGTGTCCCTGAAGCCGCTGGAATCGTCCATAAATGTCGTTCCCCGTGAACGCGAAGAGATTCCCGACGTGGAGTCCCTCCGCCGACGGATAGGGGAACATCATGAGTGCATAAAACGGCCGCTGAGCGCGTTGCAAGTCGGTGTGGTTAGTCCCACGCTCCTGCCAGATGCGCTGCCATTTACGCTCGATTGACTGTGGATCGTAGGTCACGGGCGTAGCCAGTGGATCGTTGCGTGTCGCCGAGTTGTCCATTCGTACCAAAGTAGCGGCTAAGCGACACAGTTTCATCTGTGAACGCGGCTGACTGAGTGCTCAAAAATCGATTCTTAGATGACCGCAACGCCACTCCCAGTCGCACACCGTCCCCCTCCGTCTCCGACTCCGACGCCACGTCGGCCTCGTTCCGATCTCACGCCATCGTCGGGCTTTCTCAAGCCGGTGTTCAGTGCGCTGCAGCGTCGCGCGCTGCGCGCGAGCATTGGATTCGGCGCCGTGTTCGTCATCGGACTTGGCGCAATTTCCTGGCAGCTCTATCACGTGATCCCGGCCGGTGTGCGCGCCGAACTGTTTGCAGTAGACGGCGTGGTCACGGCTCTGGCAATCGCGTTCCTGTGGATCATCGTCGCTCTCGCCGCGACCATAACCGCGGCGCTGATTTTCGTAAGACAGCACGTGAGTGGTCCGGCCGCCGATCTCGCGCGCACCCACGAGGCAATCGCCAAGGGGGATTTGTCGAGTACGTACAATCCGGGCATCTCGAACCGCGCAGTCGATCGACTGACTCGATCGACGATGACGATGCTGGGCGAGCTGCGTGGCGTTGCCGCGCGGATCAAGCGTTCGGCGGACGACAACACCGAGCTCGCAGTGCAGATCTCAAAGCGTTCGGTGAGCGCTTCGGCGAAGGGGCGCGAGATGGCGAATCTCACGAACAGCCTCGAGCACGAGTCGGTTGCGCGCGAGCGCTCGATCAAGGAGCTGATGAGCGAGGCAACGAAGCTCACCGATCTCTCCGGGCACCTTCGCGAAGCGGCGCAGGAAGGTTTGCGCCGCGACAAAGCTCTCCGTCAACTGGCGAGAGAGAACCGGTGCGCCTCGAGCGCACCGCAACGTCGCTGCAATCGCTCGCGTCCGACGCGCTGGAGAGCGCCGAAGGAATCGATGCGATGTCGGCGGCGGTGAACGAGATCGGCACCTTCCTGGTGCTGGTGCAGAAAATTGCCAAGCAGTCGAAGCTGTTGGCCCTCAACGCAGCAATGGAAGCGGCGCGGGCCGGCGAGCACGGTCATGGATTCGCCGTTGTCGCCAACGAAGTTCGCCGGCTTGCCACCAGCTCGGCCGACGCCGCGCAGCGCACCAGCTCACTCGTGCAGGAAATGCTCGACAGTGTCGCCCAGTCGCGGGAATCGTCGTCACGCACGGTGTCGACGGTGGAGCAGGTACTTGGGGCGACGCGGGCGGCGCGTCAGTCGCTCGCGAAGGTCGAAGAAGGCGCTGTTGAAGGAGAGGATCTCAGCGGACGCGTCGACAAAGCGGTGCGTGAGTCGAACCAGCTGATCACAGCGATGACGCAGCAGCTCGCAGCGCTATCGCAGACCTCGGGATCGTTTTCCCGATCGATGCATCAGGTCGCGGTCAGCGACGAAGAGCAGAGTAAAGCGATGTCAGAGCTCGCCGCCACTGCGCATGCCTTGACGGACGTCGCCGAACGGTTGTCGGAACTGGTGGGAATCTTCAAGCTCGGCGACAGCTGATCTCCGGCATCTGCGGGCGTTGTGCTCGTGGAAACTTGTAAGCAATCGGAACCAGACGCGCGCCACTCGCATCGGCGACTGCCATGTGCGCGCCTTCGTAGGCGGATGCACCCCCAAAGCGGCCGTCCTTCGCAACGGCGTAGAATTCGAGATCGAATAGCGGACGACCGTTGTCTACCAGGCGCGACTCGGTCATGGCGATGACGCGATCGACGCAGCGGAGACAAGCCTGCTCGGGCGATAGACCCTGACGCATGAACTCGACGATTAGAAAGGCTCCGCAAACCTTGATGTTGGCTTCGCCTCGTCCCGTCGATCCCGCCGCGCCGACGGTATTATCGCAGTACTGACCGGCGCCGACGATCGGCGAGTCGCCAACGCGTCCAGGAATCTTCCACGACCGCCCGCTGGTGGTTGTGACTGAAGAGATGTCACCACGGGCATTCACCGCATTCATGTTGATAGTGCCGGTGGTGAACTTCACGTGCAAAGGATGATCGTACGCGACGGTTTCGCTTTTCCCACCCATCGCCTCCCGCCTCGCACCTCCGTCATCGAGCCAATTGTCATTCGGATTCAGGCACTGCTTCCAGCGCAGCCAGTCCTGCCTGCTCTTCTCGGTGAGGAGATTCTGTTCCTTGAATCCCATCTGGAGCGCGAATTTTTTCGCACCCGCGCCGACAAGCATGATGTGGTCGGTGTAGTCCATCACCGCCTTTGCGACGTTGGATGCAAGGGCGATGTCCTCCAGCGCTCCGACCGCGCCCGCGCGTCTGGTCGGCCCGTGCATGCACGACGCATCGAGCTGGACGACGCCGTCCTCATTCGGCAATCCACCCAGTCCGACCGACTGGTCCTCCGGATCGAGCTCGGTGATGTTCACTCCCGCAATGATTGCGTCGAGAGTGTCCGCGTTCTGTCGCGTGATCATGTCGTACGCTTTCGCGACGCCGCGAATGCCGTTGGCGGAGGAGATGACTATCGGTGGTCCCGCGAAGCTAGTGCGCTCCAATGCCTCCGCTCTCGCTTCTCGTTCCAATGTGAGCCCAGCGGCCGCAGCCGCGCTCAACCCGACAAAATGGCGTCGCGAGATCGACAAGCTCTTACCCTCGTTTAAAGGACTTTGAACAACTGCTAACTACCTCGCTATTAGCTGATAGCTGCACGCTGTTAGCTGATCGCTGCCTGCAACGGGACAGATCTCATGGCATAAAGGCGAACAGAACGCCTCTCTTCTGACTCTATCGCGATCTGTCCCGTCGCTTGCAGCCAATAGCTATCAGCGTGCAGCTATCAGCTACCAGCGAGGTAGTTCGCTTCTAAGGTCCTCAATCCTTTGGAACCGGAATCGCAGTTTCCCCGACGCACGGCAATCGTCTCCCGTACACGATGCCTTCAATAAGGTATGACGCCACTATAGCTTCCCGCTACGCATGAAGTCGTCGCGTCCTTCCCGCCTGAGAAAGTTGCGTCTCGAAGCTGCAGACGCCCCGCGAGTCGATCTCAAAGGACCGACCCGTCGCGAGCACGATCTGCTCGGGGACCGCGATGTGCCCGCCGACGCGCTCTACGGAATCCAGACGCTGCGTGCAATCGAGAACTTCTGCATCTCCGGCATCGAGCTGCGTGAGTTCCCGACTCTGATTGCTGCGCTCGCGACGGTGAAGGAGGCCGCCGCATTATCGAACCTCGAGATGGGGTTGCTCCACCGCGACATCGTCGATCCGATCTGTCAGGCCGCCGCCGAGATTCGCGAAGGCCTGCACCACGACCATTTCCGCGTTGACATGATTCAGGGAGGCGCCGGCACTTCGACCAACATGAACGTCAACGAGGTGATGGCGAATCGCGCTCTCGAGATCCTCGGCAGGGAGCGAGGTGACTACGACGTCGTTCATCCCAACAATCATCTCAACCTCAGTCAGTCGACGAACGACGTCTACCCGACTGCGGTGAAGCTGGCGCTGCATACCAGTATTTCCGATTTGCAGCTGGCGATGATCGCACTGGCCGCGGCGTTCCTGCACAAGGGCGAAGAGTTCGGCAGCTACATCAAGATGGGGCGCACGCAGCTGCAGGATGCAGTGCCGATGACACTTGGCCAGGAGTTCAACGCCTTCGCCCACACCATGCTCGAGGATGTGGACCGGCTCGGCGAGGCGCAGGCATTGATTCGCGAAATCAACATGGGCGCGACGGCAATCGGCACCGGCATCAACGCACCCCCAGGCTACGCGGAGACAGTGCGGCGGCATCTCGAGCATCTGACAGGACTGCCGCTCATCACCGCACCCGATCTCGTCGAAGCGACTGCCGATACCGGCGCGTTTGTCCAGTTGTCGGGCGTGCTCAAGCGCTGCGCGGTCAAGCTGTCCAAGATCTGCAACGATCTTCGCCTACTGAGCTCGGGACCGCGCGCCGGCCTCGGTGAGATAAATCTGCCGCCGATGCAGCCGGGCTCGTCGATCATGCCGGGCAAAGTGAATCCGGTGATTCCGGAAGTGGTCAATCAGGTTTGCTTCGACATCATCGGCGGCGACGTCACGGTCACGATGGCAGCGGAAGCAGGACAGCTGCAGCTGAACGTGTTCGAGCCGATTATTGCGTTTCGCCTGCTGAGCGGAATGACCTACCTGCAGCGCGCGTGCAAGATTCTTCAGAACCGCTGCGTCGAAGGCATCACCGCCAACAAGGAGCGGATGCAGAAATTCGTCGAGGACTCCGTCGGGGTAATCACCGCGTTGGTACCTGCGCTTGGTTATGAGACCACGACCGACATCGCCAAAGAGGCGCTCGAAACGGGACGCGATGTCTACGATCTCGTTTGCGAGCGCGGTTTGATGACGCGCGAACAGCTCGACCGTTTGATGAATCCAGAGACGATGTTGGGCGGCAAAGCGGAGAGCAGCTAGGACCGAGGCTCGGTCATACCACCGTCTCCCGCTAGCGTCCTTGCGGGATTAGTTTGTCCCCCATGAAAGGTTCTGCCCGCCTGAGGCGGCTTGCGTCATTCGCGCTTGTCGCCGCGTTAGCTGTCGCGGCCGCCTCCTGTAACGAAGCACACCCCAATAGTACGCTGACCCCACACTCCGATTTCGGTCGCGAGATCGATTTCCTGTGGGACCGCCTGCTTCTCCTCGGAACTATCGTCTTTGTTCTCGTCGAAGGGGCACTCCTCTACGTCGTCATCCGCTACCGCCGTCGCGATAATCAGGCGACACCGCCGCAAACTCACGGCAACACCAAACTCGAGATCGCCTGGACGCTGATCCCGGCCGTGATTCTGGTTTTCATCGCCGTGCCGACGGTGAAGACGATCTTCATCACCCAGGCTCAGGCTGCGCCCGGCTCGCTCAACATCGATGTCACCGGACACCAATGGTGGTGGGAGTTCCGCTATCCAGAGTACGGTGTGACGACGGCCAACGAGATCTATTTGCCGGTCGGACGCACCGTGAATTTCCGCCTCCGCTCGGCTGACGTCATTCACTCGTTCTGGACGCCGGAGCTCGGTGGTAAACGCGACGTCGTCACCAATCGCACCAACTACATCTGGTATACCCCCGACACCACGATTGCAGGTGATGTCTGGAACGGGTTCTGTGTGGAGTACTGCGGATCGTCGCACGCCAACATGCGATTCAGGGTATTTACGGTCAGCCAGCAGCAGTTTGACTCCTGGGTTGCGGGTCAGAAAATGCCGGCGCGATTCGGAGCAGTTGCGGGACCGACCCCACCGGCTGGTGGTCCGATCCCGCCGCCGCGCGAAGGAGCAGTTGTCACCACCCCCAGCGGCGCCAACGCACCGACCACAGCAGCGCAGGCAGCCGCGCAGCGAGTCGCGCAGCAAAGCTCGGGGACTCAGGGGATCGGTGGCACCCAGCCGGCAATCCCGCGCCCTCAGAATCCGGAAGCAAATCCCGGCGCGCAGACGACAGCGCGTGGTGTAGCGCAGAACGTCGCGATGTCCGGACCTGCCCTGCCGGCTGGATACTACTTCCCGCACGACAGGATTCCATCGTACGCGGTCCCACACACGCCACCACCGTCGGACCTGAAGTTCACTGCAGGTCTTACTGGAAATGCGGCGCGCGGCAAGCAGGTTTTCTCGGGTGCCGCGTGCATTGGCTGTCACTCGATCGCCGGCAACCCAATGGCGATGGGAGTTACCGGCCCGAATTTGACGCACGTTGGATCGCGTAGCACCATCGCCGCAGGCCGCTATCCGAATACCGCCGCGTACCTCGCGCTGTGGATCAAGAACGCGCGCAAGATGAAGCCTGACGTCCTGATGCCGACACTTGGCATGGACGAGTACGATCCTGTTCTGAAAGCGAAAGTGACTTCGGCGAACGGTGGACTCACCGATCAGCAGATCGCCGACATCGTCGCTTATCTCACTGCACTGAAGTAACCGGAGACAAGACTTGGCAACCACTGCAATCCACGCCCCGGCGCACGCCGCTGAATACCCGGGTGAGCACACCGGGCTTTGGAGCTGGCTGACCACCGTCGATCATAAGCGCATCGGCGTTTTATACCTCTATACCGCGCTGGGATTTTTCGTCTTCGGCGGCATCGAAGCGGTCATCATCCGCGCACAGTTGGGCGCACCGAATCAGCATTTAGTGAGCGCTGAGTTCTACAATCAGCTTTTCACGATGCACGGGACGACCATGATCTTCCTCGCGATCATGCCGCTCTCCGCTGCGTTCTTCAACTTCCTCATTCCACTGCAGCTCGGCGCGCGTGACGTCGCGTTCCCAAGACTCAACGCCTTCAGCTACTGGGTCTATCTGTTCGGCGGACTCTTCATCACGATCCCGATCTTCTTCGCGGTCGCGCCCAACGGTGGCTGGTTCGGCTATGCCCCGCTGACTACGAAAGCCTATTCGCCCGGACTCAATATCGACTTCTGGGTGATCGGTCTGCAGATCCTCGGCGTGTCCTCACTCGCCGCGGCATTCAACTTTCTGACGACGATCATCAACCTGCGCGCCCCCGGTATGTCGCTGATGCGGATGCCGATGTTCACGTGGATGGCGTTCGTGGTTCAGGTGCTACTGGTGCTCGCGTTTCCGGTAATCACCATCGCTCTGGTCTTCCTGCTGTTCGATCGATTCTTCGGCACCAACTTCTACAATACGGTCAGCGCCGGCGCGGACCCGCTGCTTTGGCAGCACCTGTTCTGGATCTTCGGTCACCCGGAGGTCTACATCCTGATTTTGCCGGCGTTTGGGCTCGTCTCCGAAGTCATTCCGGTGAACGCGAAGAAGCCGCTGTTCGGATATCCTGTGATGGTGTATTCGGGCATCCTGATTGGCGTGCTTGGATTTGGAGTCTGGGCACACCACATGTTCGCCGTAGGTATGGGCCCGATCGCCGACACGTTCTTCGGACTCGCGACGATGCTGATCGCGATCCCGACCGGCGTGAAGATCTTCAACTGGATCGCTACGATGGCGCAGGGGAACAACCGCTACAACACGGCGATGTTGTTCGCAATTGCGCTGGTGGGACTGTTCACCATCGGCGGTATCTCCGGCATCATGCACTCGTCGCCGCCCGCCGACCTGCAGCAGACCGACACGTATTTCATCGTCGCGCACTTCCACTACGTACTATTCGGCGGCTCGATCATGGGCATCTTCGCCGGCATCTATCATTACTACCCGAAGATCACCGGGCGACTGATGGACGAGAAACTCGGCAAGTGGCATTTCTGGCTGATGTTCATCGCCATGAATCTCACTTTCTTCCCGATGCACTTTTCGGGAATGCTCGGCATGCCGCGCCGCATCTACACCTACGATGCCGGCCAGGGTTGGGATCTGTACAACGCGATGTCGACGACGGGCGCGATGATTTTCCCGATTGCGATGCTGTTCTTCATCTACAACTTCTTCAAGAGCCGTCGCAGCGGCGAGATTGCCGGCTCGAATCCGTGGGGCGCCGGCACTCTCGAATGGACGATTCCAAGTCCGCCGCCCGAGTACAACTTCGCCAAAATTCCGAACGTGACGACGCGCTACCCGCTCTGGGAAGGCAAGGAAGCCGATCACGAGAGCGCGCGCATCAACGCGCAGACGGGAAAGACGCCCGACGAGCTCGGCATCATCATTCCCTATAGCACGATCAAGCCACTTTTCGTCGCACTCGGACTGGTAGTGATGTTCACCGGTCTGATCTGGACCAAGGCACTCATCGCTATCGGCGCGGCAACCATGATCGTCGCACTCTACAGCTGGCTGCTCAGCCCGCTCGAGCCGGAACACCACTAATGGCAACAGCAGCCCACTCGCACGTAGTCCACACCAGCTCGCCGACGCACCACCACTACACGACTCTCGGTCTCGACAGTCGGAAGGTCGCGATCTGGGCATTCATCGGCTCGGAGTGCATGCTGTTCGTGTCGCTGATCTCGACCTATCTGATCTACAAGGGACGAAGCGTCATCGGGCCTTTTCCGCACGAGGCGTGGACGGATCCGAGCACCGGTGAAGTATTCAAGCCGATTCTGAACATCCCGGTGACGTCAGCGTCGACCTTCGTGCTGCTGATGTCGTCCCTGTTCATGGTGCTCGCGCTTGCCGCGGTTCAGAACAAGGAGCTGCCGAAGCGCACCACCGGCGACAGGATTCTCGGAAACTCCAAGCTGTGGCTGTTCATGACCGCGCTTGCGGGCGCCACCTTCCTTGGGTTCCAGGCCTACGAATTCACATCCTTCGTGCACGAAGGACTTAGCATTCGGCGAAACCTGTTCGGATCTACCTTCTTTACGCTGACCGGATTCCACGGCGCGCACGTTACCGCCGGTGTGATCTGGCTCTCAACGATGCTGGCGATCGACTACCGCCGCGGCCTGACGTCGAAGGATTCTCTGCTCGTCGACATTTGCGCGCTGTACTGGCACTTCGTCGACGTCGTCTGGATCGCGATCTTCACTCTCGTCTACCTAATCAAGTAACGGCGAAACGATGGACACACACGCCACTGTCCCGGATTCCGCGGAAGCCTCGCTCCACGCGCCGACCAGCGAAGTGGAGCATGAGCATCCGACTTGGTCGACTTACTGGAAAGTCGCGGTCATTCTCACGATCATCACGGTCGGCGAGGTATGGGCGTACTACATTCCGTCGTTCGTCGCTTCGAGAGGTTTCGTGCCGACGCTGCTGTTTCTGTCGGCACTCAAGTTCGCGATCGTTGTGATGTTCTACATGCACCTCAAGTACGATCACCGGCTGTTCCGGGTTTTGTTCACTGGTCCGCTTCTGATCGCCGCCATGACTCTGCTGGCGCTGATGTTCCTCTTCGGCCACTTGTTCATAAGAATTACGTAGTATGCTGTCGCTGGCGCTGCTGCATCCCATTGCCAATCTGAGCTGGTGGCGATGGTCGATTCACCCGAGCACGGTCATCGGCATCGCAGCGCTTGGCGCACTCTACATCTGGGCAGCACGCAGGCTGCATCGCTCCCCCACCGATGCCCAGAAAATTTTTTTCGGCAGCGGCCTCCTGTTGATGTTCGCCACGCTCAATGGACCGATCCACGACCTGAGCGACGACTACCTGTTCAGCGCGCATATGGTGCAGCATCTGCTGCTGACGCTCGCAATTCCGCCGCTGCTTCTTGCCGGAACACCAGGCTGGATGCTGCGCCCGGTTCTATCGCGCCGCGGCATCGCACCGGTCGCGAGATTCTTCACCAGCGCGAAAATCGCGTTCGTCGTCTTCAACCTCACCATCGCATTCTGGCACCTGCCGCCGTTCTACAATGCGGCGATGGCGCACCACAGCCTCCACATCGTCGAGCATTTGATGTTTATGGCGGCCGCAGTGTTGATGTGGTGGCCGCTACTCAGTCAGCTGCCCGAGTTTCCGCGGCTCGCCTACCCGGGACAGATGCTCTACAGCTTCTTGATGAGCATTCCGATGTCGATCGTTGCGGTCTATATCGCGATGGCGGACCACGTGCTCTACCCCGCGTACAACGCCGCGCCGCGGGTCTTTCCGCTGACCCCTCTCGAGGATCAACTCTTTGGCGCGCTGATCATGTGGATCCCCGGCGGGATCATCTTCATGATCATCATGAGCGTGATCTTCTTCAAATGGAACGCCCGCGGCGAGGATTCGACCGCGGGCGCGCAGGTGGACTGGAAGCCTTCGGCAGCCTAGGCGTCAGTTCCCTCGAGCGCTCGCTTGAGATGGGCGTCGAGCCTCGGATGCTTCCGCCACAAGTACCAAAGCATCAGCCCTGACGCCAGCAGGTTGGCGATGAAGATGTTGAGCCACGACATCCCGCCCAGCGCCGATTGCGTGAACACTGCCGCAATCATGTAGAAGCCCAGCGTCATCATTACGAACGCTACGAGCAGGCCGGCAAGAATTCCCGGTGTGCGCTCCGCTTGGTGGACAATAACAGTCAGCAAGATCCCGACGATGAAGAACGCGAGATAGTGGAAGATGGTGTAGCCGAGCACGTGGGTGAACGCGGTGTCGCCCATCATGTTCTTCCCGAGCACACTGACGACGCCCTTGCCGAGGAAGATCGGCGTATAGAAAGGATGGCCGGCGATGGTGTCGATGATCAGGAACCAGATGGCGATCGCGGTACCGCCGATGAAGCCAGTGATGATGCCTTCGCGCAGAAAATTGTGCGGCCGTTCAGCCATTGATTCCCTCTATCGAAGGAGAGCTGTCCGCGAATGTGCGGTTCCTGCTTCCGAGAAAATACTTACGCTCCGACTATATTCCAAGCGAACATCGTCGCGCGCGAATCCTCAGCGGAGGCGAGAGCGTGGCACCCTTCTAGCCATCAGAGAAAGTCCACGCTCGACTGGTCAAAAAGTGTAATGATCGAAGATGTTCTCCCGTAAAATACGCATCGCTATTCTGCTGGCGTTGACTGCCCTGAGCGCGACGCCAACGCTGATCGAAACCCAACAAACCAAAACAAGTCGTCGACGCGTACGTCGCCCGCCGCGCAATGTGCCCCCGGCCACGCCGGCTGTGCGGTACACCGTCGCTCGCAGTCCTGCTGATCTGGCTTCCTCGCTCTCCGGTCTGATTTCACGCACCAGGGGTGGCGATTGGGGCGTCATGGTTACCTCGCTGACGCGCGGCGACACTCTATTCGCGCAGAATGCGGGCGAGCAGATGCTGCCCGCTTCGACGATGAAGCTGCTGACGAGCGCCATCGCCTTCGAGCGCTTCGGACCCAACTATCAGTTCAGCACGGATGCTCTGCGCGATGGGCCGGTTGGCCCCGATGGCACATTGGCCGGGAATATCTATCTGAGGGGTGACGGCGATCCTGCGCTCTCCGGAAAGTTTCTGCCCGGAGGTCCGTCGGCGCCGATGAACCGCCTCGCCGATCTAGTCGCGTCGAAGGGCATCAAGCACATCACCGGCAGTGTCATCGGTGATGCGACTGGCTTCGACGATCAGAAAGTGCCAGATGGCTGGCTGTCGCGATATCTCCAGGCGTCGTACGCCGCCCGCATCTCGGCGCTGTCGCTCAACGAAAACCTGGTCGCGGTAGCGGTGACTCCGACCTCGCCTGGCCAGCCAGCGAAGGTGACCCTCGAGCCATCGTCGAGCGCGATTCCATTGACGGCAAACGTGCGCACTGTGGCGGGTGGCGGAGCTCGCCTCGGGTTTAGAAAGGCCAGTAACGGCGCGATCACCGCCAATGGGTCAATCGGGTCACGGACGGGAACTCGCCGCTACGTCTACATCGTCGAAGATCCCGCTTCGTTCGCGACCGGCGCGTTGAAGGACGCCCTCACCGCTCGCGGCATCAAAGTCGATGGCGACATCAAGCTCGGCAAAACGCCGGCAAGCGCGGTAAAAGTCGCCAGCCTGCTCTCGCCGCCGCTCTCGAGCATGATTGCGGCAATGAACCGCGAGAGCATCAATATCTACGCTGAACTCTTCTTTCGCGACGCAGCACGGGGACTTCAACGTGACACTATCGGCTCAGTAGCTAACGGCAGCCAGCTTTTGAAATCCTTTTTCGCAAGCAAGGTGGGCGCGGACACCAGCAAGCTGATCTTCTCGGACGGGAGCGGTCTGTCGACGCTCGACCGGGTCACTCCGCGGGCTCAGGTTCAACTGCTCGGCTATGCTCACCGTGCCTCTTGGGGGCCGTGGCTCCATTCGTCATTGCCGGTGGCGGGCGACTCGGAGCTCCTCAAGCGACGCATGCGGAACACTCCTGCCGAAGGCAATCTCCACGCGAAAACCGGTACCACCAATGAGGTTATCGCGCTCGCGGGTTATGTAACCGCGGTCAATGGTGAAGTGCTCGCCTTCTCTTTCCTCTACAACGGGCGTGACCGCTGGACGGCGAAGTCGATGATCGACGTCATGAGCGAAACTTTGGCGAGTTTCGGGCGGTAGATCCTAAAGGGTTAACCCGTTGGGAAACATATCTTTAGATGGTGTCAGGAAATCGTCACTTGGCATTTTTCCTGCACCGGTTTCTGAGCTTGATCGCGTGCGTTCCCGCGTGAGGTAATAGATCGATGGGCTACCGAACTTTCGTGGACAGAGACGGATCCTACTGGCAGGTGTGGGATTCCCAGCCGACCAGAGTCGAACGGCGGACGATCGCCGACCGGCGCAAGCCCCGGCTTTTCCCATGGCGCGAGACGGAGCGCCGCAGCGGGCAGGATCGCCGCATCACCAATCAGCGCCGCATCACACTCGCCGAAGGCTACGGCAGCGGCTGGCTCACCTTCGAATCACTCACCGAGAAACGCCGCCTGCTCCCGATCCCATCACAGTGGGAGACGATGAGCCAAGGTGAACTGCGTGCGCTTTGCGAGACGGCGAAGCGAATCGCGAAGATCGACGAGAGTGCGGCATAACTGCAACTGCGAACCTAACTGCTAACTACCTCGCTGGTAGCTGATAGCAGCTCGCTAATAGCTAGTCGCTGCAAGCGACGGGACAGATCGCGATAGAGTCAGAAGAAAGGCGTTCTGTTCGCGTTTATGCCATGAGGTCTGTCCCGTTGCAGGCAGCGATCAGCTAACAGCGTGCTGCTATCAGCGAAAAGCGAGGTAGTTTGCAGTTAAGCCCGCAGCTTTATCCCTTTCGAACGGGCATCCACAGCGCCAGTCTCTCGCGCAACTCTGCCAGAGCCTGCCCCATCCTCTTCTCCACAGTCTTTACGGAGATGTCCAGGACCACCGCGATCTCGGCGTATTTCAGTCCTCGGTCCCGACTGAGTTGAAATACCTCGCGCGCCCTTTCGGGTAACGATGCGATAGCCTGCCGAACAGCACGCTCCATTTCAGTGCCGAGCATCTCGTCTTCCGCCGATTGTGCTCGAGCAGATTCGGCCGCGGCGGCGGCGATCGTCGCTTCGCGCATTACAATGCGCTGGTGCCGAACGTGATTGAGGGCGCGATTGCGCGTCGATCTCAGAAGGTAGGCGCGGAAGCTCTGTTCCAGCTCGATGCTCTCGCGTCGGCGCCATAACTCCAGCATGACATCCTGCGCGATTTCCTCGGCGAGCGCGCGCTCTCTGATAATCGATTCCGCCATGCGCACCAGGTGAGCATAGTTGTCACGGAAAACGATATCGAAAGCGGCTTCGTCACCACCACGGATACGCTCCTGTAGCGCCCGTTCATTGGGGTCGTTCGTTGGCAAGTAGGGTAGCGTCCCGTTGGTGTGTCTGACTTATTAATGAATATGTCGAATTCAGACAGGGGTTCCGCCGACATCAGTCCCGATGACTGGGAGCGCATCGCGCGCTACGTCACGGGTGAAGCTGCTGCAGGCGAAACCGAAACGACGAGACGCTGGATCGACGCCGATCCGCATCGCGGCGACGTCGTCCGCCTGCTTGAATCGATTGTCGCTGATAGAGCTGATGATTCCTCCGACATCGATGTGGAGAGTGCCCTCAGTGCCGCGAAGACGCGCATGAACGAGGTCAGAGTGCTGCCGTTTAGGACGCGGCCAGCCGACGACGGCCGGTCTCGTCGTAACGTCTACGCTCTGACGCGCGTTGCTGCTGCTGTGATCATCATCGTCGGAGGCGTGACGGTGTGGGAGAACGTGCGTCGCTCTCGCCTCGATTCGAGCGAGCACACCTACGCCACTGGCATCGGTGAGCGCCGTCAGGTCGTGCTGCATGATGGAACCAAAGTCCTCCTCGGCCCGACCAGCCGATTGGTGGTAGTGGCGAACGACGACCAGCGTCTCGTCACATTGGACGGCATCGCTTATTTCAGTGTCGTTCATGATCCTGCACACCCCTTCACAGTAAGGGCCGGTAGCATCAGCATCCAGGACATCGGCACTGCGTTCACCGTGGAAAACGATGATAGTGCGGGTACCCGGGTAGCGGTCGACTCCGGTTCGGTTGCTATTGGGGCCGCCGACCAGAATCATGTACGCGGAGCAGTGCTCAACGCTCGCGATCGAGCTATCGTAGATGAAGAGGGCGTCGTTTCCGTTGAGCGCTCTGCCGTTTCAGAAGATGATCGCGCCTGGTTGCAGGGCCGACTCATTTTCCGTGACGCACCCCTCGTACTCGTTGGCGCTGAACTTTACCGCTGGTACGGAGTACGGTTACGCGTTGCGGATTCGGCGTTAGCTAACCTACACCTTACAGCATCGTTTTCTGGCGAGCCCATCGATCGAGTCCTGGATGTCGTTGCTCTCTCACTTGGCGCGCGCGTCGAGCGACAGGGAAATGTCGCGGTCCTGCACCGGGCCACGGAGTCTGTCCCGCGTCCGTAGCGGTCACCGGCTAGCCACATCCCGCGGCCTCGCCTTGCTGTTCAGCGTGGCGGCCGCTTCGATATCGATCGCTCCAGACACGGCCGCCGCTCAGGCTTGCTCGACGGCTGCCGACGACGCTGTGTTGCTCTCCGCCTGGAGTTCCCCTCTCGATCGCCGCATCTCGCTCCACGTGCGTGACGTTTCGCTCCGCGATGCGCTCGACCGGATCTCCACCGAGTCGAGCATCCGTCTCTCCTACACGACTGAAACAGTGCCTCTCGACAGCCAAGTGTGCGCTTCGTTCGACTCGGTGGCGGTGGGCAGTGCGCTGACCATTTTGCTGCGCGGGACGACCGTGCTGCCAATCGCGGCCGGTGGTGATCATGTAGTGCTGGCTCCGTCGCAAGCGCCGGGCGTCGCCGATGCACGCGATCGGGTCCCAAAAATTCTCGATCGGGTCGTGATCACGGGGAATGCAATCGAGGCACCCGAGCGCCACCTCACCGTCGCGATGAATGTCGTCAGCGGCGATCAGCTCTCACGCTACTCCGAAGGCAACCTCGGCCAGGCGCTCAGCGACGCGGTACCAGGTCTGTGGGTCTGGCAAAGCGCGCCAACCTCGCTGCTTTCCCACTACGGCAGCATCAGGGGCAGCAGCTCGTTCGGCTCGAGCTACCCGAAGATTTACGTGGACGGGATCGAGCTCTCGAATCCGCTGCTGGTCACGCAATTCGCGCCTGAGACCATCGACAGAATCGAGATCATCCGTGGTCCCCAGGGCGCCGCGCTCTATGGCACCGACGCGATCAGTGGAGTGATCAACATCGTGACTCGTCACGATGGATCCGATGGCGGGCCGAGCACGATCGTTAGAAGCTCGGTTGGGATGGCATCGAGCTCCTTCGTTCCGCGTGGTGCGATTACCCAGGATCACGCCGTCACTCTGCGCGGCGGATCAAATGCGCAATCGGGAAGCCTGAGTTTCAGCTCTGGCGGCGTTGGCGAGTACCTGCCGGGTGCATTCGTTCGTCACGCAACCGGCAGTGCCGGGTTTCGCGCCGTCAGGTCGAATTTCATTGCCACCGGCACGGCAAGAATTCTTTCCAGCAAGTCGAGCGATCCGATCAGTCCGTTGTTCAGCGACTCAGTGAGCGCGACCCGAGCCGGCCTCGTGATTCCGGAGTCGGTGCAAGAGTACACCGCTGGTGGGACGGCGACCTTCATCGCCAACGACGTCTGGACGAACACGATCGTCGCCGGCTTCGACGGCAGTCGGGTCAGCAACATTCCGGATTACCACACGCCATTGCCGTCTGCATCGAGCCCGGATGTCGGCAGTGCCGGAGGCAACGCCAATCTTGCGACATTGCGCTTTAGCAGCGTCGCCAAAGTTGGAACTCCCGACAAGCTCGAGTCGTCGCTAACGCTTTCCGCCGAAAATTCGTGGCTGGATTTCCGCTCGCAAATGGCGACCACCAGTACAGCGGGCACGTCAGGAGCGGCGTCGATCCTCCGGCGTCTGACCTCCGCTGCCGTTGCGCAGGCCAATTTTGCATGGCATGATGCCGGGTTCCTCACCGCCGGTCTGCGCCTGGAGCGCAACTCTTCTCTTGGCGCGACGAGCACGTATTCCGCGCTGCCCATGCTCGGCGTCGCGACGCTGCGCAACCTCGGACCCGTCACTGTGAAGCTGCGGTCTGCGTATGGGCGCGGCATTCGCGCTGCGACGACTCCCGTTCGGGATATGGCGTGGTTCGATCCCGGCCAGTCGCGACTGCTCGATCTGGCTCCAGAGCAACAGTCAGGCATTGAAACCGGCCTGGATTTGTTTTTCGGGCGAACGTTCGGTCTGCAGGTGACCCGCTTCGACCAGCTTGCATCCGGATTGATTCAGCGAGTGGCTTACGTCTACGACGACCAACACACGGAAGGTCCCGGCGGGCATCATGAAGGTCCGGGCGATCCCGGTCCCAGCCAACCCTATGCTTCGAGCGATCGACACATCTGGTACATGCTGCAGAACGTCGGTGAGATTACCAATCGTGGCTGGGAACTGAAGGCAGATTACCAGCTGTCGGCTCTTACTCTGAGCGGGACGTACTCGACGGTCGACAGCAGGGTTCGTCGCGTCGCTGCCAACTACATCGGAGACATGCGCGTTGGCGATCGCATGCTCGAAGTCCCGGCGCGCACCGGTAGTCTGTCAGCAGCCTGGTTTGGTGGGGGCTGGAATAGCTCTGTCACCGCGTCGCGCTCGTGGGACTGGATCGACTACGATCGGGTCGCGCTGGCGGGCGCGTTCTCGAATTCCACGCAGACCGACTCGCAACTCGTCGGACAGCAGCTGCGTAACTACTGGCTGCGATACTCCGGAGTCACCCGGCTGCGCGCGAGTCTCGGGCGGAATTTGTTCCGCGGACTATCACTCAGCGTGAATGGCGAGAATTTGCTGAATCGGCAACATGGAGAGCCGGATAACATCACTGTCGTTCCTGGACGGACGATCAGTGTTGGTCTGCGCGCCGTCATGTAAGGGCTGAGGGGCAAGAGCTAGCCCATAGTCCGAGTTGCGAGCTGAGTCCGAGTTGCGAGCTGAGTCCGAGTTGCGAGCTGAGTCCGAGTTGCGAGCTAGCTGCGAGATGACGGCGGGTGAGTTACGGGATGTGCGTTGGCTGGGCGAGGATGACGATCGCTACTAGTGCCAGCAGGAAGTAGGGCACGAGCGCCGCGGCGCCAGCATAATCTTTGGAAACGCGCTGGCCGAAGAACAACGCCACCATGTTGGCCGCCGCGATCAGGGCGCCGTAAAACGCGAGAGCGGACGAGCGCAGGAGAAGAAGCTGAAGGACTCCGATTCCACTCAATATTCCTGCCGCGACTTCCAGAATCGTAACGGTTAGAAACATTGGCCCGACCGTTCGCGCCAGCGGACTCTTGGCGAAATGCGCATCGAGGTACGCCCGATTCCCCGCCCGGTCGAAAACCTTGTCGAGCCCCGATTGTAGAAACAGCACCGCGATGAACGCCGACACGAGCAACTGCAGCAGGTAGATCGTCCAACCAGGCGAGCGCAAGTCGATCATCTCTAAGTCTCCCAATCCGCAATCAGTCAGCAGTCAGAAATGCCGTTAGTCCGCGCTGGTAGTTCGCACCTACCTCATTTCGTGAATCATTACTCCCCGTGAGGCGAGCTCCCGAATGTACTTCTCCGCCGGAATCGCTTCATCGGGAGTAAATACTCCGGATTTCCCAACCTCGCCGCGAACCTGCATCTGGCCGGTGATCGATAACGAATAACCAGTCGAACGCTCCATCGCGCTGATGCCGTTCTCTTCGTCGTAGTAATCGACCATCTCCCATCCGATGCGCTTCGGCTTGCCGCCCTTCTTTCCCTCGGCGAACACCCGCAGCGCGACGAGATCGTGTCCGTTGGGCTTGGTGAGACGGGGTCCCATTGCCGACACCACGAGATCGCGCGGGACGACCTTGATTCCCTTCACGTCAACTGGATTGAGCTCGAGTAATCCCAGCTCGCGGACTGCTTCCATAATCCGCGCGTGTCCGGGATAACGCAGCGTCTTGTATTCCATCGTGGGGATCGCTCCCTCATAGCGGAACGCCATCGTCGACAGACCACCGGCCGTGTGAAATCCCTCCAACTCACCGAGCGATCCGCCGAAGTACACCGGCTCGATCTCCGAGAGTGCCTTTACCTGCGTGCGCTTGCCATTGCGCAGCACCCAAGAGAGCGTCGTGTAGTAGTCGAGCACACCCTCGAGCGAATAAACTATTTGATAGTTGAGTGGCGGTTCCGGATGCTGAGGCAATCCTCCAACGAAGATCCGCACTGCATCCACTTCGTCCAGCTGCTCGATCGCGTGCTCGGCGAGGATATTCACCATGCCCGGCGCCAGACCGCAGTCGGGAATCACAGTGATCTTTTTCTTTTTCGCTTCGGCGTCGAGGGTCTTCTGCTTGAAGACGATCTCAGTGTTGCCGCCAAGGTCGGAGAAGTGCACGCCTGCCTCGACCGCCAGCTTCGCGAGCTCGTAGTTGAAGTAGTACGGGATCGCGCTCATCACCGCGTCTGTCTCGCGCATCAGCGCGAGTGTCGCTTCGCGATCGCGCACATCGAGCGGCGTGAAGATCAATCGCTCGCCCGAGAATGGCGCCAGGAATTGTGGCAGGTGGCCGGTGTGGAGGTCGGCCAGGCGAACTTCTTTTACTTCCGGATTCTGCAGCAGATCATAAGCACACGCGGAGCCTTGCAGCCCCGCGCCAAGGACGAGCATACGCATTACTTGTGAATCTCCAATTATGTGAGCTGGACTCGCTCTTGCAATTTAAGAGTCCATGCTAGGTACCGATACGTGGCGCGATCACTTAATTGAATCGCCCGCAAAAATTCAGCAGATCCTCGAAAGTACTCATCGGATCGCAGTCATAGGCATGAAGCCCGATGCGTCACAACCGGCTTACTACGTGCCTGAATACGCGTCGCAGGCCGGCTACGATGTCGTTCCCGTCCCCGTGTACTATCCCGATCTCACCGAGATCATGGGGAAGAAAGTCTACCGCAAACTCGTCGACATTCCCGGCGATATCGATCTGGTTGATGTCTTTCGGCGACCGAAGGACATTCCGCAGCACGTCGACGACATTCTGGCCAAGAAGCCGAAAACCGTCTTCTTCCAGCTGGGTATTCGCAACGACGAAGCAGCTGAACGATTCGCGAAAGCGGGGATCGACGTCATTCAGGACCATTGCCTGCTTGTCGAGCTGCGCCGTATCGGCAAATGACTGCGACTTCGAGCTGTCAAAACCGGGTGAGTATTCAAGTATTGTTAACGCGGTAAGAGGTGAGGGTAGCGTAGGTACCTGGAAACAGGCCAGCTCTGAGTTCCTGGATCCAGGTACCTGTGCTACTCTCACCCCTCACCGCGTTAACCAAGAATGCGAGTAGTACCAGTACCGAGTCCGCAGTCGGGCCTACCAGACTACAGTGTAGACGACGGGCTCGACTGAAGGCTCGCCTTGCGCAGGATGACTGCGCGGCGCGAGCGCGATGATGTAGCGCCCGCCAGCAGTCGCAGCCAATGCGACGCCAGCACCGACGACGCGCTCGGCGCCGGTCGCGCCCTGTGTTGGAGGGTCAGCGATGGTGATCACACCACGCCGACTCTCGATAGTCAATTTCCGATCGCCACGCTGAATCGCGATCGACGGTGATTGAGTCATGTCGATTGGCAGCGACGGGTCGAGTGTCGGGCCGCGCGTGAATTTCAGATCCGCCAGCTTCGCATTCGACGGCAGCGAGCCGTGCAGCATTCCCGTTGTAGGATCGAGGGCGGCCCACGTCTCGCTTTCCGCGTCGTCGCGCGCGGACGCCGGATTGTTTCCCAGCGCCAGCGTCGATCCCTCGGTCGTCCAGCGAACGCGCCAACCGAGCGCTACCGGGAAAAGCCTGGGCGCGGCGCTGTCCGCGGAAGCCTGTGCTCGCGGATTGTCGGGAATCCGAATAACGCCCGCTTGTGCGATTGCGCGTGACATCGACATTCCACTTGCCGGGAAGGATCCAGCGCGCAGTGTCGCGGTATCGATCGACGTTCGGCGCGCGGCGTCGCTGAGAAGCTGGGTACCAGCTCCTCCACCGCCGACGACCGTATATGCACGGCTAAAGCCGAGCCACTTCCAGTCGGGCGACGGTGCGACGTCCCAAACGCTATCCATCTGCGTCTGATATCCGCGCGTCTCGTCCCCGAAGAAGAAAGCGTCGGGTACCGGCTCGTTCTCGACGCCGGTGGGATCAGCGATGACGAGCACTGCTTTGCGATCGGGCGAGAACATCCAGCGAACTTCTTCCGCCATCCCGTGTGTACCGTGATTGACGGGAGTGACAGTTACAACGGGCGCCGCATTGCTGGTGTCGGTCGCAGTCTCCTTCTTCGCGGAATCGACGACGCAGCCGGCGATCAAAGGAACTGCAAGGAGCCGAAGATCAATTTTCACGATTGTGAAGTTCGCAGCGGCAGCGCTCAGACGCAAACGAGGTTTCGTCCGCCGGCTTTTGCCCGGTAGAGCGCCTGGTCAGCACAATCGAGCAAATCCTCAGCGGTCTCGACTTTGGCTTCCGGGAAATCTGCCACGCCGATACTGACCGTCAGCTTCAGCGGCTCCCCTTTGCCAATGTCGAAAGCGTGCGACTGAATCTTGTCGCGCAAACGCTCGGCGAACGCGATTGCTCCAACCTCGCCGGTTTCCGGAACGGCGATTACGAACTCGTCGCCACCATAACGCGCGACAGAATCGACGCTGCGCGCGGTGCGGGCGAGCAGCAACGCGACCTCGATGAGCACCTGATCGCCGGCAAGGTGGCCGTGCGTGTCGTTGACGTCCTTGAACTCATCGACGTCGATCATCAGGATGCTGAGCGGTGCATTGTAACGACGCGTGCGCTCGACCTCGGTTGCCAGCTGTTGCAACAGCGCTCGACGATTGAGCAGCTGGGTCAATGGATCGGTGCGAGCGAGCGCCTCGAGGCGCAGGTTGTCCGCCTGAGTAACTTCAACCATGTGAGCGCGTCGCATTGCGTTCATGGCGCTCTTCACAACCGTCTCGGCGAATTCGACGTCGGCTTCGTTCAGCGCCGGCTTCTCGGCCGTTCGACGCAGCAGGAACACGCCGGTGCGATCGAGATCGAGCCGGAAGGGCAACGCGATGATCGAGCGAACCGAGATGACACTGCCGTCTTTTTCCCACGCTTCGCGCAGCGCTTTATAAGCGTCAGAGTGCCAAATGTCGGTGATCAGCACCGGTTGCTCGCTGGCAAGTGCCGCCTCGATCTCCGGATACTTGTCCAGCTCGACCTGCAGATTCTCCAGCTGCGGATCTTCGTGCGCCGATGCGACTGTACCCATGGTGTCGCCGCATTTCGCGAAGATCACCGACGAGTGACTGAGGTTCAATGCGCGGGCAAGTCGGCGGGCAAGCATGTGGAACAGCTCACCCATCGAAAGCGAGCCCATGACGTCGTGCAGAATGTCGACTAGTGCGCCACGCGCCGAGGCCTCGTCGAGGAGACGCTGAATCTCCGCCTCTGCTTTACGCAGAGACGTACGAAGATCCTTGACTTCCTGGAGGTGTTTATCCACGACTGGATGCTGGGTCTTCATTCGTCGGTGAGAGCCTCGACCTGCTCTTCATCACTGGCCGTGGCAGTAGATCCGTTCTCGGCGTCTTCGTCTTCTGACACGACGCGCGCAACTGCCGTAACGAGATCGCCTTCATCCAGATTGACGAGCTTGACCCCCTGCGCGATACGGCCCGTGACCCTCACCTGGGAGACGGAGCTACGGATGATCACACCATGTTTTGTGATGATCATTATCTCGTCGGACGGCAGAACTTCCATCAGCGCAACGACATCGCCCGTCTTTTCGGTTCTGTTCACGGTGATGATGCCCTTCCCACCACGCTTCTGGACCCTGTAATCCGCGATGTTGGAGCACTTCCCGAGGCCGTTTTCGGTGACCACCAGCAGCGTCGCGTCGCGCTTGACGACGACCATGCCAATGACCGAATCACCCTCGCGAAGCTCGACGCCCTTAACACCAGTGGTGTCACGTCCCATCTCACGCACGTCCTGCTCGTGGAATCGGACCGAGAGCCCATGACGGGTCGCGAGAACAATGTCGTTCGATCCGCTGGTCACCTGAACGTCGATCAGCTCGTCACCCTGGTCGATCTTGATCGCCTTGATTCCTGTGGCGCGGACGTTCGAATACTCCGACAACGCCGTCTTCTTGACGGTGCCGTCGCGCGTGCAGAATAGCAGGAACTGTGTCTCCGAGAACTCGCGGACCGGCACCATCGCTTTGATCTGCGTATCGGGTGAGACGTTGATCAAATTGACGATTGGCTTGCCCTTGGATGCGCGTCCCGCCTGCGGGATTTCGTAAACCTTGAGCCAGAAGCAGCGACCGTCATCCGTGAAGCAGAGGATGTAGTCGTGTGTCGAGCCGATGAAGAGATGCTCGATGAAATCCTCGTCCTTCAGACCCTGCCCGCTCAAGCCCCGCCCGCCGCGACGCTGCTTGCGATAGGTCGAGACCGATGTGCGCTTGATGTACCCGGAGTGGGAAATGGTGATGACCATGTCCTCTTCGGCGATCAGATCTTCAATCGTGAACTCGCCCTCGTCGCTGGTGATCTCGGAGCGGCGGTCGTCGCCGTACTTGTCGGCAACTGAAGAGAGCTCGTCACGAATGATCTTCATCCGGCGCGGCTTCGACGCGAGGATGTCCTTCATGTCCTTGATGAATCCGCGCACTTCCTTGAGCTCGGCTTCCAGCTTTTCGATCTCGAGGCCGGTGAGCTTGGCGAGACGCATGTTGAGAATCGCCTCCGCCTGCCGCTCGGTGAGCTTGAATCGCTTCTGGAGCTGAGCGCTCGCGGCTGGAGTGTCCTCAGCAGCGCGAATGAGCTTGATGACGGCGTCGATGTTGTCGACGGCGATCTTGAGGCCTTCGAGGATGTGCTCGCGCTCGAGCGCCTTATCGAGCTCGAATTGAGTACGGCGGACAACCACCTCGTGACGGTGGTTGACGTAGTGGAGCAGCACTTCCTTGAGCGGCATCACCTTCGGCACCAGCTGTCCGGTGTGCGGATCCGGAACGAGTGCCAGCATGATGACGCCGAAGGTCGACTGCATCACCGTGTGCTTGTACAGCTGGTTGAGCACCACGCGCGGAATTGCATCGCGTTTGAGCTCGATGACGATGCGCATGCCGTCCTTGTCGGACTCGTCGCGCAGCGCACTGATTCCTTCGAGCTTCCCTTCCTTCACCAGCTCCGCCATGTCGGTGATCAGCTTGGCCTTGTTCACCTGGTAAGGCAGCTCGGTGACGACGATCTGGGACTTGCTCTGGCGCTCCTTCTCCTCGATGACGGCACGAGCGCGCATGACGATCCGTCCGCGTCCCGTCTCCTGATAATCCTTGATCCCCGCGCGGCCATAGATGTAGCCGCCAGTGGGAAAGTCAGGACCTTTGATCAGTTTTCTGATGTCGCCCGGCGTCAATTCCGCATTGTCGATCAATGCAGTGAGAGCGTTGACGACTTCACGCAGATTGTGCGGCGGAATGTTGGTCGCCATGCCGACCGCGATTCCCGACGAGCCGTTGACGATGAGATTCGGAACGGCAGAGGGCAGAACCTTAGGCTCCTGCAGCCGATCATCGAAGTTCGGCGCGAAATCGACGGTGTTCTTGTCGATGTCGGCCAGCATCTCCATCGCGACGCGAGTGAGTCGCGCTTCAGTGTAGCGGTAAGCCGCGGCGGGATCTCCGTCGACCGATCCAAAATTTCCCTGGCCATCGACGAGCGGATAGCGGAGCGAGAAATCCTGCACCATGCGCACGAGCGCATCGTAGACCGACGTGTCGCCGTGCGGGTGATACTTGCCGAGAACGTCACCGACGACGGTCGCCGACTTTTTGTATGGACGTCCGGGAACGAGTCCTAGCTCGTTCATGGCGTAGAGAACTCGACGATGCACCGGCTTCAATCCATCGCGCACATCGGGCAGCGCGCGAGAGACGATGACGCTCATCGAATAGTTGATGAACGATTCTCTGATTTCTTCGTGGATGAGGCGCGGTAGGATCCGCTCTCTGTTGTTCGGAGCCGTCATTAAATGCGGTAGTTGCTACGAGGTTTGGAGGCGAAGTGGGAGTTCAAAAAGCCTCCTGAATAAGTAGCCCGAAATCTACAGCTAATCGGGGTTCGAAGCAACCATTTCCATGCAGCGTAACCACTTGTCATACAATCGCTTAGCTAAACACCAAGCTCATCAGCTGAAATCACACTGGCTTGCCCGAAAAAATGTGATCATTCGAGCTCATCAGTAGCTGCGCAAACTAGGCTGTGCGCAGCCGCCGTCAAGTAAAGTTTACTTGACATCGGCTGAGATCGTCTTATGTTTGCTGTGGAAAGTTAACTTGACATGGCGCCAACGATACGAAACAGAGTCAAAGAGCTCCGGACTGAGCGTGGCTGGACGCAGCAGGATCTGGCCGCCGCGGTAGGAGTGTCGCGACAGAGTATCAACTCGATCGAACGCGAGCGTTACGTGCCGAGTCTCGAATTGGCGCTGACTTTTGCGCGAGTTTTTGGCAAAAGCACGGATGAGATTTTCAGCCTGGAGAAGAACAAATGAGGATCCCAATACTCGGCACCGAGATCGACGAACGGTTCTTCCGTCATCGTCAACGCTCGACGAGCATCGCCGGACTGGTCGGAGCGTGGGTAGCGTTTGGCATTTTCGTCTATCGCTACTTCGCCAACGGAGTGATGAACTGGGATCTGCTCGCAGTAGTGATAGCAATGGGCGCCGTCAAACTGGCGCTCATGACGTGGTACTTCATAACCGATTAGGAGACTGATTCGATGCTGGTACAAAAAAACACCAAGACGATTATCAAGATTGGATATGTATTCATACTCGCCTTTTTCGTGATGAACTTTCTGGCGCACCCGACAACGAAGGTTGCCGAGGACGTATTCGACGGCATCCATGGCCTCCTGCTCGGCATTGCGATGGGACTTCTGTGCCTGGGCGCTTACCTCAATGGGAAAGCGCGGAGAGCGCGGGACTGAACTGGCCAAGTTCTTCACGTCGCCACCAGGCACCGGATTTACGCCTGGTGGCGAGGTCAGTGAACCAGTACTGATAGATGATTGTTCGCACCATCGCGGGCGGCTTGCCGCGGAAGGGGTCGTCGCGAAACAGCGATAACACGCTCGGGCTTCCTGCGATCAGTCGCTGTTCTGCGTTGACCACCCACGGGTTTTGCTGCCACGGAGCCAGCGAGGCGAACCAGAGATTCCACTCGAACCGCGGCTGATAAGGCGCGTAGATCCCCGGCCGCTCAAAAACGTCCTGCGGCTTGTAGCGGAAATGGTACGGCAGCCATGCCCTGCCGTCGGAGCTGCCCTGGAACTCGATCTCGTAGCGCGCCGGGGTCATCACCGCGAACAGACCATAGGCGTTCGCGATGCGGAGCGGAGCCAGCAATCGGTTCGGCACCGCGAGCAGAGACCTCGAGCCGCCCCAGAAAAAGGCGACAATTGTCGAGTAGAAGGCGACTGCGAGCACCACTGCCTCGACCCGGCGAAATATCCGTGAGCCGCGAGTCGGATTGGCAGGCTGCCCCTCGATCGCCGGAAATCCAAATCGAGCGAGAAATCGATCATCGAGTAGCAACACCCCGAGGCATAACACCAGGTAGTTGAGGAACGCGTAGTTCGCCGTGGTGATGATGCCAATCTGCAACGCGGTGAAAAGGAAGAACGACGCGATACGAATCCGGCGCGGCAGGAACAGCGCCCACACCAGAATGAGCTCGACGAAAAACGTGAGGATCACGGTACCAGCGTGGTACCAGTGGGGAAAGTGCTGCACGTACCAGCCGGGCCACGCCGGCAGCGGACCGTTCTGGTAGTACTGATCCATCGCAGTGAGATTCCGCCACGTCGGGTCGCCGCTCAGAATCTTGACCAGCCCTGACTCGAAATAGATGCGGAACCACTCCCACTGCAGCATGAACAGTGAGATCCGAGACGGCGTATCCGTCGCCCCAAGTCCCGGTCTCAATCCACGCGGCGCGAAGAAGAACGAGATGAATCCCGCTTCCATCAGCATTCCGTCGGACTGGTAGGACGAGAAATCCTGGAGCGCGGCGACGCACGTTAGAAACAGGATCGTGCAGACCGCGATCATCGCCCGCGGCGCGACGTTGCAGACCAGCAGGATCGATGCAATCAAGCCGAGCACCACCACAGTGGTGAGCGCGGCATCGGAGGAGTTTAGCCAGAAGAGCGTCGGAGCATACCAGACCTTCTCGACGGTGCCAACCAGCCCTGACAGTTGCTGCAGATAAGAGCTAGCTGGGAGGATCCCATGCTCTCCGATCAATCCTCCGATCTGGAACGCCAGCGAATAAAACGCGCTGAAGAAAATCAGGCCAACCGCGCGCAGGAACAGCCAGCGCGGCCACAGCCGACCGTTAGCTCGTGACGATATCCGATCGATGGAGGAGATTCCCACGGCGCGCTTTTGTCGCAAGCCGCGAGCTAATCAGCCTGATTTACTCTGCGCTGGCGATCAGGCTCGAGTTGGGCGAGAAGAGGTACACCATCCCGCCGTTGGCGAGCTCAGGCAGAACGCGCTGTGCGCGCCCCTGCTCCATCGCCGGGCAACCCTCGCTGCGACCAGCTTTGGTCGCGCTCACATAAGGAGCGCCGTGGGCAACCACACCACGCGCACGCGCGTGATCGTTGTAACCCGGAGTCACGCCCTCGAGGCGGAGTCCGACCGAGCTGTATGCCGATCCACCAGTGTGACCGGTGAAGCGGTAGAGCTCCTGCGCGACGTAAAGTCCGAGTGAAGTCATCGCGCTGCCGAAGCCGTTCGAGAATCTGGTGGGTACGCCATAGCGCGACGTCGATGAACCGCGGCCGTGCGCAACCGTAAACGGACCCTCCACGATCGACATCGTCTTCATGTCGAACACGTAGCCGCGCGGCTCGGTGCTGGGCAGACCGTAATCCACGAAGTACAGAAGCGGCTTTCTCACGTCACTCGGATGCGCATTGACGTAATTGAAGTAGCTCGTGAACGCGGTCTCCAGCGCCTTCGGATGGCTGAGCGGTCTAACAGCTGTGGAGAACGCGTGGAGCGCGGAATCGATCTTTGCGGCAACGCCGGTCTTGTACTCAGTCGTCACCGAAGCAATCGTCGAGTCATGGGAGTGGGTTGCAGCCATCAGCAGTGGCGGCGCTGAAAGCAGCGGGGCCGGCTGAGCTCCAGGCACAAAGCGGGAGGCGGCGCAAAGGAGCGCCAGCATACCCATCAATCCGTTCTTCACGTATTCACGATTCAATTCAGACCCTCGCTGGTAGCAAAAGACGACGCGGATGGTAGACTATCGGAGACGACTAGATCGCTCCGGGAATCACCACTTGAATTGAGTTTCGACGACCTTTCAATATACATCCGTTTTGATGATTCCGAAACCCTTTTCTTACTGCTGAGCGATGCCGCAACGCGTTGGTAGCGCTACACTTCCGCTGCACGGCGGCAGAGCTCCAAAATGGCTTTTCGAGCGCATGGCTGAGCTTGCCCCAGCCATCGCCGAGGTCATGGTGCTCGAGCACGGCAGAGCTGAGTTTTTGCGCCGGCTTTCCGACCCAAATTGGTTCCAGGCCTTTGGCTGCGTGCTCGGCTTCGACTGGCATTCGAGCGGAGTCACAACCACGGTCTGCGGAGCCCTCAAAGAAGGGCTCTCGAAACGGCAAAATGAAATTGGGATCTTTGTCGCCGGTGGGAAAGGAAAAACTTCTCGGCGTACGCCTTCCGAGCTGATCGAGTACGGGGTCCGCACCGGAGTCGATGGAGCCCGACTCGCCTACAACAGCCGCATGGCGGCGAAAGTCGATTCCGCGGCGATCCAGGATGGCTTCGGCATCTACCACCACAGCTTCTTTGTCAGCACGGAAGGAGAGTGGGCAGTCGTCCAGCAAGGCATGCGAGTCAACGACGGAAATGCGCGCCGTTACCACTGGCTCGGCTCACAGGTGAGCGACTTCGTCAACGAGCCGCATACCGCGATCGCGAGCGATGCTCAGGCGGACACAGTGCTGAACATGGTCGCATCGGAATCCGCGGCGGCGAGAAATGTTTCGACCGATTTCGCGAAACAGGAGCCGCGGCTGGTAGACAAGGAAATCGCGCGCGTGATTTCGATGGAATTGCCGAAAAGGCACTGGGTCGACATCCAGGAAGACATCAATCCGAAGCATCTGCGGAAAGTCTTGTTGAGCACCTATGAAGCAAGTCCGCAGACTTATGAGCAGCTGCTGGCGATTCCAGGAGTGGGGCCGAAATCGGTGCGGGCGCTCGCGCTCGTTTCCGACGTCATCTATGGATCGCCCGCCAGCATGCGCGATCCCGCACGTTTCAGTTTTGCGCACGGCGGCAAGGATGGTCATCCTTATCCGGTGAATCGCGACGTCTACGACCAATCGGTCAGTTGGCTCAAGGAAGCGGTCAATAAAGCGCGCATTGGACACAGCGAACGGCTGAAAGCTTTGAAGCGACTCTCCGACATGGATTAGGCGATTGGATCTAGCCTCGCCTCAGCCTTTCTGGCTGCTGCAAAACGGACGGGGTAGCGTTCCGCCGCCACTTCATGGGAATCGGCGCTGCGATGTGGTGGTCATCGGCGGTGGTGTGACGGGCGCGCTGTGCGCAGATGCGCTCACCGAGGCAGGCCTGTCCGTGATCATCGTCGACAAGCGAGAGCCGGGACTAGGATCGACATCCGCATCAACTGCGCTTCTTCAGTACGAGCTCGATGTGCCACTCCTCGAGCTGAGTCGCAAGCTCGGCCAAAAACGCGCGACCGATGCCTATCGTGCCGCACTAGCTGGAGTGCGCGCCTGCAAACGAATCAGTGAATCACTTCGCGTGGACGTGGGATTCCACACGCGACCGACTCTTTACATCGCATCATCGAAGAAGGATGCCCGCAACTTCGCAAAGGAGCGTCAGGCGAGGCGCGCGATCGGTTTGCCGTGCGAGCTGCTGACCAAAGCCGATTTGCGAGACATCACTGATTTCAACGCTCCAGCCGCCCTGCGGACGACGGCGGGCGGCGAGGTCGATCCATGGCGATTTACACAGGCGCTTCTTCGCCGATCGCGCGAGCGTGGTGCACGAATATATGGGCGCTCGACTGTCCGACGGATCGTTGCCACGAAAAACTACATCGAGGTAGCGACTAATCGTGGAAAGGTGCGCGCGTCGCATGTGGTAATCGCCGCTGGATACGAATCCGAGCAGTTTCTGCCAAAGCCCGTCGCGCGATTGCACAGCACGTATGCAATTGCAACAGAAGCGGTCTCTTCGTTTCATGGCTGGCCCGCCAGAAGTCTGATCTGGGAAACGGCGCGCCCGTACCTCTACATGAGGACGACCCAGGACAATCGGATCATCGCCGGTGGTCTCGACGACTCCTTTCGCGATCCGAAGGAACGCGATCGGCGAGTGGGGGCAAAGGCGCGACGTCTTCTGCTCAAGGTGCGTCGCCATTTTCCGCGCATCGAAATAGAAATTGCCGTGGCTTGGGCGGGGACATTCGGCGAGACGAAAGACAGTCTGCCGTTCGTCGGGGCTCACCCTGACCTGGATGAGCGGCTCCTATTCGCGCTGGCGTATGGAGCGAACGGAATCCCCTTCGCATGTGTCGCGGCAGCCATCATCGCGGCGCGTGTAACGGGCAAAAGGCACCGTTATGAGCACACATTTATTTTCAACCGTTGAGCTATCGCTGGCGTTACATCGGGCAAGCCTGGTCGCCAAACACTAGCCGAGTGTGGTAACTCCTGTATCTACAGCAGCTTAGACAGGCTACGGCTTCTGAATCGGAGCAGCAGATTTGTGCGGAAAATCGACGACAAGTGTTTGGTTACTGGCGTCGGAGTGCAGGCCGCGAGATCGCGTCTTCTATGTTTTTGTTCCGAGTGAATAGCAGGTAGCTCAGCGGGCTATGAATCGTCTATAAACGATGCCCGCAACTACAGCCGAACCAGGGACGATCAACGCCGCCAAGCCAGCGTCGCAGATAACTCCGCGCGCGCGGGCGAAGTTTCCCGTTCCCTTCCCCAAGTTCGAGAGTCTGCGCAGCCGGATTCTCGCTTTCGCCGTTGCAGCGGCGCTCCTTCCCGCGGGCACCATGCTTGGCGTCTTCTATACTCAAAACCGTCGGGCTCTCGAAAAGAAAATCAACGAAGATCTTCTCTCCGGCAGCGCGCAAAGTGCGCGCGCGACGGGCGTCTGGCTGAGAGAGAGACTCTATGATCTGCGCGTCTTCGCCGGTTCGGACGAAGTCGTCATTACGCTCGATCGTGGCGGCCGCATCACCGTCACGCCTGGAGCGGGCAGACTGCACGACTACCTCGTTTCACTGCACGAGCGCTTCAGCGACTTCGAGAAGCTGATGGTGCTCGATCTCGACGGAAACGTCATCGCCACGAGCTCACCTGACGTCGCCAAAGTCACGCTCCCCGCGGATTGGCAGCAGGCGCTGAAGGCGGACAATCAGATCGTCGGCGAGCCCTATTGGGATCCGGTTGCCAAGCGCGCGAAGTTGATCGTCGCCGTTCCAGCTCAGCGCGCCGATGGCCGGCTGCTCGGCGCCTTTGCGGCCGAGCTCAATCTCGCTCCAGTGCAACTGCTGCTGCGTTCCTTTGCGCCGGACAGCTCGGGCGCGATTCATCTCGTCAATACGCGTGGATCGATCATCGCCAGCTCAGACGGCGTCACTGAGACGTTGATCAAGAGTCCGATGCCGCCGCCAACCATGAAGAAGCTGCGCGAGCGTGCGCGTGCGCCGTTCGAGTACAACAGCTTCCGTGATCGCGATGTGATCGGCACCCTCGAGTACGTCCCGCAAGTGAACTGGGCGGTGATCGCCGAGCAGTCGTCCGAGGCTGCGTACCTACAGGTCCGCCGTTTCCGCGACGTCGCACTCGGCGTCATCGTGTTCCTACTGATCGCGGTGACGCTCAGCGCTTACCGACTCGGCATGCTGATCGCGCGACCGCTGGACCGACTGACGAAGGCGGCCGGCGAAGTTGCCGCCGGTGATTTGACGGTGGACTTGCCGGCAGCACCAGGCGGTGGAGAGGTCGGTTATCTGACTGACGTCTTCAATCACATGGTGTATCGCCTCCGTGACGGTCGCGCCGAGCTCGATCGGATCAACGAGACTCTGCGCAAGAAAAACGATGAGCTCGAGCTACTCTCGACGACGGACAGCCTTACCGGCCTGTCGAACCATCGCTCGCTCATGAAACGGCTCGACGACGAAGTCGCCCGCTTCCGCAAGGAGCGTAAGGGCTTCTCGGTGCTGGTTGGCGACGTCGACCACTTCAAGCAGTACAACGACGCGTTCGGTCACCCCGCGGGCGACGAGGTGCTGCAGATGATCGCCGAGATCATGCGCGATTCCACGCGCAAGACCGATTGCTGCGCCCGCTACGGCGGTGAAGAGTTCGTGATCGTGCTGCCCGACACGGCGGTCGCGGATGCAATGGACACCGCCGAGCACATTCGCGCGCGTGTCGCGGCGAAGAAGTTCAATGGCCGCAAGATGACGCTGAGTATTGGCGTCGCCACTTTCCCGGATGACGCCGATGACGCAGAAGCGATCATCGCCGTCGCCGACGAAGCTCTCTACCAGGCGAAAAGAGAAGGGCGCGACCGTACGGTACGCGCCCGAAGACTGGCTAAGACCGGCTGATCAGTTAGTTCGTACTGTCAGGCCGGCTGACCAGCGTGCGGTGAATCCACCCGCTCCTGCCGGTGTCATCACTAATCCTGATCCATTCATCGGCGTACGAATAAGCGGTGAGGTCACTTCCCGCATCCGCCGAAAAGGAAACTCCGAAGTTGGTTCCCGGCCCTTCGCGAACGTTGCCTTTCGTTGACGCCCTGAGCTTGATCGGCACTGCGAAGAGAGTCTCACCGGGTCTGGCTTCACCGCGATTCATGCCGAGTCTTCCGCGATAGCCTGAAGCGACGGTCTTCGCCTGATTGGCGAGGTAGAGCGCGCCGCCGTAGTTCTGCTTATCGAATTCGGTGGAGCTTTGTCTGACTAGACGCGTCACCTGACTTACTTCCGGCGGCGCGTCCCCGGACGTGCTGTTCTTCATGGTCTGCAGCGAGACTTCAGCCTCAGCCATTGCGGAGGCTGCCTGGGCGCGACTCGCGACGCTCTGGAGTTTGGCCATCGCGCGAACGACTTCGGCGCGGGTGTCCTCGAGGCGCGTCTGCAGATCTTCGATCTGGGCGTCGCGCGCCATCATCTGAAGCTCGAGACGGGCGGCGCGTTTTTCAGCGTCCGCGTCCTTTACGGTGACGGTTTCGCGCACGACTTTGATGGTCGGCGGCGGAGCCGGCTTTTGTTGCTGTGAGCAAGCGGCGGTAACGGCCGCGAGCGTTAGTAGTGTCAGGGAATAACGCACGAGCAGATCCTCGTCGGATTCAGGATGGTCGAAGCCCGACGCAGCGCCGGAGCCCCTCACACCCGTAACGAGTGAGCGGGAGAAGGGTCACAATGGGAGAGCTATCGCATGGGCTTGAGAGTATCGATCGCGTTGATATGCCTCGTTGTACCGCTGGCTGGTCGGGCACAATCGCCCGGGTGGACATTTGGCCCGTTCGAGAAGCCGGCGGCGGTCAATCCGATCATTTCACCCAGTGCGACGTCGACCTTTATGTCCCCGATGGGCGACAGCGTGGTGCACTGGGAGCAGCTGGCGACTTTCAATCCCGCGGCGGTGGTGCGAGATGGAAAAGTCTACGTGCTATACCGCGCCGAGGACGCGAGTGGTCGTGAGGAAATCGGCTTTCACACATCGCGGATAGGGCTCGCGGAGAGCAGCGACGGACTGAACTTCACGCGGCGGGCGGCGCCGGTGCTGTATCCGGACAAGGATGACCAGGCGCGGTACGAGTGGACCGGCGGCGTCGAGGATCCGCGAATCGTTGAGACGGACGACGGGCGCTACGTGTTGACCTACACTCAGTGGAATCGCGATGTGCCGAGATTGGCGGTGGCGACTTCGAGGGATTTGATAAGCTGGACGAAGCACGGGCCGGCGTTCGCGCGCGCGGAGAATGGGAAGTACCTGCGCATGGAGACGAAGTCGGGATCGATCGTGACTCGCGTGCGAGGAGACCACCTTGTTGCGACAAAGATCAATGGCAAGTACTGGATGTACTTCAACGTGCCCGACATCATGCTTGCGACGTCGGATGATTTGATCAGCTGGACGCCACTCGCGGACTCGGACGGAAAGGTGCTGAAGGTTTTGTCGGCGCGGCCGGGCTACTTCGATTCGTGGCTGGTGGAGGCGGGTCCGCCGGCGATTCTTACCGATCGCGGAATCGTTCTCGTCTACAACGCGGGCAACAGCGGACGATTTGGTCAGGCAGGTTTGCCTGAACGAGTCTACACGGGCGGGCAGGCGCTGTTCGACCCCGCCAATCCGATCAAGCTGATTGCGCGATCGGAGGCGCCATTCATCAGACCGACGGAGCCTTACGAGAAGACCGGGCAATACAAGGAAGGCACGACCTTTACGGAGGCAATGATTCCGTTCAAGGGAAAATGGTTTCTGTATTACGGAACCGCTGACTCGCGCGTCGGCGTGGCGGTGTGGACTCCGCCAAAATGAAGAGGAACGAGGCGGAGATCGGCCTGCGGATCACGCTCTATCGAGTGCCGCCGGGCGTACGCTTCGCGCTGCAGAAAGGGAAATCCGGCGCGATGGTACATCCGGAGCTGGTGCCACCAACTCGCATCGATCCCACTTCGATCTCATTCGATTTTACAGTGCGCGTCGCACCGGATAAGCTGGGCGCGCGTCCGCGTTTTCTTGGAGAGTTCACTCAGGGACCGGCTGAGGAGCGATTCGTCTACGTGAATTCGGGCCAAAGTGCCGGACAGCACGACACCGAGTGGAACCGGCGCGCCAAGATTCCGCTCACCACCATTACTCCCGCGCTGATTGACGCGGTTCGATCGACGCCGAATACGGTTTTGCTCATCGAGATCGAAGGAAAAGCGGCGGACGGCGGGCCGGTCGTGGCGAGCAGACTGTCATCGACTGATTGGCGGCCGGTTCCGAAGTGAGGATCGCTCGACTGGCGTCGCTGTGCCTGATTGTGACGCTGGCGCTTAGCGGATGCTCGAGGGCGGTTTCGTCTTCTGGTGGTGGCATCGCGAGCGGGCAACCTCAGTGGTGGCGCGACGGTGTCTGCTACGAGGTGTTCGTCCGCTCCTTCTACGATTCCGATGGTGACGGAATCGGCGATCTGCGTGGGCTCACCGCGCGACTCGACTACATCAACGATGGGAATCCAGCCAGCACGAAAAGTCTCGGCGCTAATTGCATCTGGCTGATGCCGATCGCCAAGGCAAAGAGTTATCACGGCTACGACGTGAACGATTATTACCACGTCGATCCACACTATGGGACGGATGATGATTTTCGCTCGATGGTGCGAGAGGCGCATCGACGTGGGATTCACGTCATAGTCGACTTCGTACCCAATCACTCGTCGATCGACCATCCATTCTTTCAGGCGGCGCTGAGGAATCCGTCGAGTCCGTATCGAAACTGGTATCGATTCTCGAGGACCGATCCGAAGCAGCCGGGGCCGTGGGGACAAGTCGCCTGGCACAAGTCTCCGCTGCGCGACGAGTACTACTACGGCGTCTTCTGGCACTGAAATGCCTGACCTGAATTACGAGAATCCCGCGCTGCTCGATGAAATGGTCAACGTCACGAAGTACTGGGTGACGACGATGCACGCCGACGGTCTTCGGTTCGACGCGATTCCGTATCTTGTCGAAGATGGCAACGTACTGATGCACTCGCGCGGAACGCACGACGTGCTACGTCGCTTCGGCTCGGCGATACGCGCGGCGGCGCCACAGTCGTTCACGGTGGGTGAAGAGTCGGACATGGCGGCGTTGCCGTCATACTACCCCGACCAGCTCGATTCGTACTTCGAGTTTGGGGTCGCAGCAGGAACTTTGGAGTCGGCCAGGACTGGCAACGCTGCTGCTTTTGTGCGTGAGATCACACGCGCGAACGCGTTGCCGGAAGGGCGCTGGGCGCCGTTCCTGACAAATCACGATCAGGCTCGGGTGATGACCATTTTGAAGGGTGATCAGCCGAAGGCGCGCGTTGCAGCTAGCGCGATGCTGATGCTGCCGGGGACGCCGTTCGTGTACTACGGAGAAGAGATCGGGATGATCGGCGACAAGCCGGACGAGCAGATTCGCACGCCAATGCAGTGGAGTCGGCAGGCGAACGGAGGATTCACGACGGGCACGCCATGGGAGTCGCTACAATCGGATTGGCGATCAAAGAATGTCGCGGTCGAGGAGGTGGTTCCGAATTCCTTACTGAATCAATATCGGCGGTTGATTCACCTGCGGAGCGCATACGCTTCCTTGTCGCGTGGGCGGATGGTGATTGGATCGACGAATGATCCGCGCACCGCGGCGTTCATCCGACGAGAGGGAGAGGAAACTCTTCTCGTGGTCGTGAACTTTGGCGACACGGCGCTGAACAGTCTGACAGTATCGATGAGCGAAGTTTCGGCCGGACTGGTGGAACCGATCGACGGCGAGCCCGTTGCATGTGGACCTGCGCGAATTGATGCGGGGAACGCTTTCGCGCTAACGTCAATTCCGGCACACGGGCTCTGCGTGTACCGGGTTGGAGGTCCGAGCTAACAGCTTTGAGCTTCACTTCTCGCGTTCTGGGCTGACACGGTAAGAGGTGGCTGTAGCACCGGTGTCAGATACCAGGTGACACACCGCATTTTGACGAGCTTCAGTTGCGTTGGTTAGAAAAGGATGCGGTGCTGGGACCGCGAGCGGTCAGCTTGCGGTCATGAGTGATTACCGAAAGCTCGACGTCTGGGAGAAGAGTCACACGCTGCTGCTCAACGTCCACGGTGCAGCGAAACAGATCCACGGCGCTGATTATTTTACGCTGCGCAATCAATTACTTCGCGCGGCGATTTCCGTCCCTACTAACCTTGTCGAAGGGGTTGGACAGAAAACTGCGCGCGAGTTCGCGAGATACATTCGCATCTCACTCAACTCGTCCAATGAGCTCGAGTATCACCTCTTGATTGCACGCGACTTCGAAGTGATGGAGTCAGATCCGTACAGGATGCTCGTCCGCGAAACAATCGAAGTGCGGAAGATGCTGCACGGTTTGTTACGGACCGTTGAGAACAGGGCGAAAAAAGATCCGAAGGGCAAGAAAAAAGAGCAGTAACCTGGTATCACGTACCGGTGCTACCCGCGCCTCTTACCGCGTCAGCCCAGAACGCCGATATGACTACCCCGAAACTGGCTCAGCATCTATTGGTGTAACGGCGGCTCGATCCTCTTCCCCGGTTCGAATTCGATAAACCTTTTCGACCGGTAGCACGAAGATCTTGCCATCACCGACTTCGCCGGTGCGACCGCCGGCAAGGATCGCGTCCACTGTCGGCTTTACGAAATTGTCCGAGACTCCGATCTCGATTCGGACCTTGTCGTGCAGTTCGACTTTCACGGTGGTACCGCGGTAGGTCTCAACTTGCTCGGTTTCGCCGCCGTGGCCGCGCACTCTGCTGATGGTGAGCCCGCGCACCTCGGCGCGGTACAGTCCTTCGAGAACGTCGTTGAGTTTCTCGGGTCGAACGATCGCTACGACAAGCTTCATATCTGTGCTCCCCCTCCGTCGGCGGGAATGAGGATCGCGCCTTCGCCCCTGCTGTAGGCCTCTTCACCGTGCTGAGTGACGTCGAGTCCGATTCCTTCTTCCTTTGCGCTCGCGCGCAAGTTGAAGCCGAAGCCGATCGCCTTGATGATGACGTAGGTTGCGACACCGCTGTACACGATGGTAGCCAGAATCGCAGCCATCTGGATGCCGAGCTGTTTCGGATTTCCGAACAGCGCGCCATCGGCGACGCCGTTCCAGCTCTTTTGCGCGAGAATTCCGGTGAGCAGCGCGCCGACGGTGCCGCCGACGCCGTGCGCGGCGACGACGTCGAGCGAGTCATCGAGCCTGGTCGTTGATCGATACAGAATCGCGAAATAGCTGGCGGGCGCAGCGATCGCACCCAGCACGATCGAAGACAGCGGGCTGACGAAACCGGCGGCCGGGGTAATGGCAACCAGTCCGACGACGATCGCGGTCGCGGCACCAACCGCCGTCGTTTTTCCGGTGCGCATCAAGTCGAGCAGACTCCACACGACCAGGGTTGCCATCGGCGCGAACATGGTGTTGCCGAACGCGAGCGCGGCGACGGGGTTTGCTGCCAAAGCACTGCCCGCGTTGAAGCCGAACCAACCAAGCCACAGCACGCCAGTGCCAAGCAGAGTGAATGGCACGTTCTGCGGAATGATCGCCTGTCGCATGTAATCTTTACGCCGACCGAGTACGATTGCCCCGACGAGTGCGGCGGCGGCAGCGTTGATGTGGACGACGGTACCGCCGGCGAAATCGAGCGCGCCGAGCTTACCGAGCCACCCTCCGCCCCAGACCCAGTGCGCGATGGGAGCGTAGACGCCGAGACACCAGAGTGTGATGAAGGTGAGATACGGGCCGAAGCGCATACGCTCGACGATGGCACCCGATATCAGAGCCGCGGTGATCACCGCGAAGGTCCCCTGATAGGATGCGAAGAGGATGTGCGGAATCGTTCCTTTTGCATCGAGTCCGACGTTACGAAGGAACGCGAATCTGAGATCGCCGAGGAATCCACCGCCGTCGGCGAAGGCAAGCGAGTATCCGAGCAGGGCCCAGGCGATGCCAACGAAGCCTAAAGCGACGTATGACATCATCATGGTATTTAGAGCATTTTTGGCGCGGACCATTCCGCCGTAGAAGAATCCGAGGGCGGGCGTCATCACCAGCACGAGTGCGGTGGCGATCAGCATCCATGCGGTATCGGGAGAACTCACGGTAGTCGGCATGGGCAGACATTATAGCAACGAAAGTATGGCGATCAAAGAAAATTCTCGGGCGACTTTGGCTGCGGTGCGTCGTGACATTCGCGCGTTAGGTAGTCCCGAACGCGCCAGGCATTCACTGAGGTTCTTCCGCACCGGACCCGGTGAATACGGTGAGGGCGACAAATTCCTGGGCCTGACAGTGCCGGAGATGCGAGCGATCGCCAAGCGGTACAGGGACTTAGGTCACGAGGACGTGCTCGAGCTTCTCCAGTCGGAATGGCACGAGGAGAGGCTGGTGGCGTTGCTGCTGCTGGTCGACGGCTATCAGCATGGTGACGACGCGCGACGGAAGAAAATCCACCGGTCCTATCTCGCCAACACCGGTCGAATCAACAACTGGGATCTCGTCGACATGTCGGCGGGACAGGTTGTGGGCGCGCACCTCGACGCCAGGGAGATCGCGCTGCTGGAGAAGCTGGCGCGTTCGAGAGATCTGTGGGAAAGACGAATCGCAATCGTCGCCACGTTCCATTTCATCAGGCGCGGCGAGCTCGAGCCGACGCAACGGATCTCGGAGATGCTCCTCGGCGACAAGCACGATCTGATTCACAAGGCCGTTGGCTGGATGCTGCGCGAGGTTGGAAAAAAGGATAGAAGGGTGCTCGATGCGTTCCTCGCCAAGCATTACCGAGTGATGCCGCGTACAGCTCTGCGCTATGCGATCGAGCGGCATCCGGAAGCGACGCGCAAGCGTTATCTCGCGGGCACGATTTAAGACGTGTTTGCGAACGGGCGAATTGTCAGGCGCCTGGCGACTCCCGCCGTTGTCGCTTCGACAATTGGCTGCGCAACTGTACTTCCGCCTCTAAACCCGCTCGATCCAGTTCAATCCCGCCTGCACGACGACATTGCGTATCTCTCCAGCCAGGCGCTTGCTGGGCGACTCACCGGGACGGCCGGTAACGACACCGCGGCTGCGTTCATTGCGCGTCGTTACCACGATCTTGCGCTGATCGGCGTCTTCAGCGGCAAATCCTGTGGCAACGATGAGTGTGCGAACAGCTTCTTTCAATATTTCCGGGTGTCCCCATTCATGGCACACTCGATCGACGTAATCATCAACGACAGATCACAGAATGTCGGCGCGCTGGTGTTGGGCACCGATTCTCTGGTGCGCGGGCAGTACGTCGTGGTGGGAGCGCATTACGACCACCTCGGCAGATCGACGACCTATTCGCTCGATCCCGGCCAGTTTCACATCGTCCATCCTGGCGCTGACGACAACGCCTCGGGCACAGCGGCAGTCCTCGAGCTGGCGCGGAGATTCGCCGAACATCCGGCACGCAGGTCTGTTTTGTTCCTGAACTTCAGCGGGGAGGAGCTGGGCCTGATCGGCTCTCAATTTTTCGTGGACCATTTGCCGGTCGCGCGTGATTCGATCGTGACGATGGTGAATCTCGACATGGTCGGAAGGCTGCGCGACGATAAGCTGCTGTTCTTCAGTGGCGCACATCACGCCCGGTTTGGATTTCTGGCTGATAGCGTCGAGCACCTCGCGCCGGCATTGCCTTTCCAACATCAGTGGCTGAACGGAGCTCGTGAAGTATCCGACCAGGCGTCCTTCGCTCTCGTTCACATACCCGTGCTCGGGTTATTCACGGACTATCACGCTGACTATCACCGGGCGGGCGACATCGTAGACCGCATCAACTTTCCGGGGTTGGCGAAGATTGTCGACTTTACCGAGCGCTTTGTGCGAGCTGTGGCTGACGGCCGCGATCGACCAGATCCTCGAGATTGAGCTCGATTGACGACGGGGTCTTCACGTGCAGCACGCGTGACATGTGCTGTAGTGCCTGATTGTGGTGCTCCATCGTCGCGGCTGCGCAGCAATCGGGCGGAACGATGATATCGAGATCTCGCAGATACGCATCCGACGCAGTGAACAGCACGCACATGTCGGTAGCGAAACCGCCGAGTATCACCGTCTTTACGTGCAGGTAGTCGATCAATAGATCGAGCTGGGTGTCGTAGAACCCGGAGTGCTTTGCCTTCAGGACGAAGTAGTCTTCCCTGGCGGGGCGCAGCAGTTTCGCGATTGGCTCGCCACGCACACCGTCGTCGAGCACGTGATCGAGCTGAGTGCGGAAATCAGAGCGCCATTTCCCGAAGTTGTCGTTGACGTAAATGGTCGCGATCCCGGCTTTGTGCGCCCGCTTTTTCAGCGCAGCGAGATTGCGGGCGACGGGGAGTGCGTTCCGGAACAGCGCTTCACCCGAGTCGAACTCCATGTCGTTGATGACGTCGATGAGGATCAACGCGACTGGAGATTCGTCAGGGACGTTGCCGTGGAGGTCGTCATTTTTGGCGGGCATGCCCTTACTCAAGGGAAGGGTTATGCCATTGGACTACAAACGGCTTGCTTGCGGCCGGCAGCCTTCGGCTAGCGGCCCGCGGCTAGCTAGGAGCGAGGGAGGGGATACTCGTCGGTATGGTGGACGGGGCGGGTCGCGCGGAAGTAGAGAAAGAACGGCAAACCCAGCGCGATCAAAACGAGGCCGGCGGCGGATTCGACCGGGGTCGCCCACAGGCTGTTGAGCACGAGCCAGGCGGCGACGAGGACGAAAACGGCGGGCACGACCGGATATCCGATTGCGCGATATCGACGGGGCGCCGCCGGAAGCTTGCGACGCAGCACGAACAGCGAAGATCCAACAAGCGCGGTGAAAAGCCATACGGCAAAAATCACCGACGTCGTTATCTGATCGAATGTGCCCGACAACGCGAGTACGCACGCCCACAGTCCCTGAAACCAGATCGCGCGGGCGGGAACGCGCCTGTCGCTGAGTACGCCGAGTGAGCGGAAGAAGAGTCCGTTGCGCGCCATCGCGAAAGGCACTCGCGCATTCATCAGAGTGATGCCGTTGAGGGCGCCAATCGCTGCAATCATGAACGCGAGCGAAACGAGCTGCGCTCCATGGGACCAGAACGTCTGTGCTGCCTTCGACGCAACCGGGAGCGCGCTGCGATAGGCCGTGGAGTTCGCGGTAAGTACCTCGCTGAAGGGCAGCACGTAGAAGAAGGTGATGTTGGCTAGCACGTAGACCAGAATCACCAGCAGCATGCCGTAGATGAGAGCGCGCGGCACATTGCGCTCGGGCTTCTCGATTTCTCCGCCGACCATCGGCAGGTTGGACCAGCCCTGATACGCCCACAGCGAAGCGATCATCGCCGCGCCAAATGCGCCGACACCGGTTGGAACCAAATCCTCCGTGACCGGCTGCTTCAGATGGGACCACGATCCCGTTTTGGAAAGCAGAAACGCGCCGATGACGATAATGGCGATGCCGCCAACTTTAGCGACTGTTGCCGCCCATTGGACCTTGCCACCCAGCTCGAGCCCGCGCGAGTTGATCGCGGCGAACAACAGAATGATCGCCACCGCGACGAACTGCTGTGCGCCGAGCTGCCAGTGCACGGTTTGCCCAAACAGATGCAGATCGTGGCTGAACCAGACGCCGTTGAGCGATACGAACGCGGTGAGGAACGATGCCATTGCATTCGAGACCGCGGCGAGTCCGCCACTGGCGATCAGCATCACCGATGTCCATCCGAACAGGAAGCCGGGGAGGTCGCCGAACGCTTCGCGCAAAAATACGTACTCGCCACCCGCTTCAGGCATCATCGCGCCGAGCTCGGCGTACGTCAGGGCGCCGGCGAGAGATAGAAGTCCGGCGGCAAGCCACGCGAGCAGAACCTTCGATGGGCTGCCGACCATCTGCGCCATCGGCGCCGCTTTGAGAAAAACGCCGGTGCCGATCACGGTCAGCACCAGCGCGATTGCGTCGCGGAGCGTTAGCGCTCGCGCGAGCTCAGTGGGGACGGCAGATCCAGCTTCTTCGTTTTCCGCGGCTGCCGCGATTCCGCTCACTCGTTATGGCGGACCACGTCTACGGGACCGGTGTCGCGAATTGCGTGCGGCGGTCGCACATATTCTTCGATGGTCTCGATTCCCTGCTGCCGATCGAGCTCACGATTGTCGCGGTCGATTTTGTCCCGCTCGTTCTTGTAGCGGCTATACCAGTTGCGGGTGACCTCCGCGGCCAAATCGCGATTGCCAAGTCCGAAGGCAAGTGAGAGCGCGAGTGCGATCGCGCCGAACAGGATCGCGAATGCAGTGGTCACGATCTCGGTGGCGACGCCCAGCTCCTGCAATGCCATGAAAGTGGCGAGCACGACAACACCGCCCTTACCGACGCGAGCCAGGGTCGGACCGCCGTGCAATCCACCAGCCGAGGCCATGATCAATCCACCGACGAAGCTGCCGAGCACGATGCCGACGATCATGATCACGATTGCCGCGATCACACTCGGGATGTAGCTAACGAGCTCCGAGAAAACGTTTGCCAGTGACTGCAGCCCGAGTGCGTTGGCGGCGACCAGCATCACCGCGAACATCACGAACCAGAAGACGAGACTGCCGCCGACGTGAACCGGATTGACGCGCGAGCCTGATCGCTCGACGGCTTCCATCACTCCACCGCGCTCCAGGATCTGGTTGAAGCGGATGCGTCGCAACACTCGCTCGGTTCCCTTCTCGAGCAAACGCGCGAGGAGATAGCCGGCAAACAGAATTACCAGCGCGCCAAAAAGCGCTGGGACGTAGCGATACAGCTGCTCGAAACTTCCTTGCAGTCGTTCGCCGAATGTGAGAGTTGTGGTGGTGTCCACTAGAACCTCACGTTGAAAATCGAGTGGTTCCCGGGAATTCGAGACGCGGTCGCGGCAAGCCCAGCAGTATTGAAACTTACACTGATTCTTGGTCTTCCGGCGTCGGACGATGGATCGAGGTAGTACTCGGTCGCCATTAAGCCTGCCAAACCCCCGACCGAGGCGAGGCCTAAAACCAAATGGGGACTCGGGTTATCCTGCTGGACGAGGGCGGCGATCCCGGCCCCCATCAGACCACCAGCGACAGTCCCGAGGAAAAGCCGGCCCCCCTCCGTTCGACTGTGATCGAACCGCTGGGCCAGGGCCCGATCGCCGACGATGATTCCGAGTATCCCGCCGGAAGTGAGGGCTAACGCTGTTTGTCGGCCGCTGCTGTTTTCGCCGAGAAAAGCGCCGAAGGCGGTCATACCGAGCAGAGTCGTGCTCCAAAGTGCGTGAATGTCGCCCGGAGTGACGTGGTAGTTGGCGTTGCGCGGATACAGGACGCCGAACTGATAGCCAATCAGGCCTGACGCGATCACGATTCCAACTTCGGCGCGATTGGAAAGACTTCGTGTACAGGTCGGTGCCGGGAACGGATCGGTCGGGGTCGCATCGAAGGTGCATTTTTCCGAGCCGCGGATCGCCTCGGCGGTTCCCCAGCCGATTAGTGCGCCGGCATCCGATCCAAACGCGGCACCTGCGGCATCCGCTTCGGTCATCCCGCGTCCAATACCAAATCCGATCGCACTACCGGCGAGTCCACCGACGAACGCACTCGCCGCCTGGGCTCGATCGTCGCCGTGAAAGAGGTAAGCGGTGCCCCAGCCAAGCAGCGCGCCGTTGTGACCAGTGTTGAATGACAGATCACTCTGCGGTCGCGAGATGGATGTCCTGCGCGCGATCTCGGATGCGGCGAAGAAGCTTCCGCCGGCGACGACCAGATATCCCGCCGTTCTTCCGGCGTCGTTCTCGCCGATTGCGCCGGCGAAAGTGGGCCCGTACACGAGGAGCCCGAGGAAGGTTTGGTTTTTGACGAACGCATTTCGGGCGTCGGTCCTCGCAGCGATCACATCGCTTGGCAGTCGTGACACGATCGCGCGTATTGCATCACGGTCAGCGACCGAAATGGTGTAACGCTCGATGACGCCGGACTTGCGGCCGACCGCCAGTACGAAGGTCGAGTCATTGGTGGTGAACATTCGGGCTTCGGTGAACTCGCCCGCGACGGGCCACCATGGCGCGCGCAGCGAGGCGCGCTCCGCGATGTAGGGAGTCATCACCATCACGCGGCCGGCGTTGTCGAAGGGGACCGGGCGTTCCACGATTTGGGATTCCAAATGCGCGCTCCAAATAGAGAGCGCGCCCAGGAAGGCAAAAATGCGATTCAAGGACATCCGAGAAAAATAGCGGACTGTCAGTACTCGCATTCTGGGCTAACGCGGTGAGAGGTCCGTGTAGCACAGGTACCAGGGCCCAGGTAGCTCCGAGCCGACCTGGTTCCAGTTAGCTAAGCTACTCCCACCTCTTACCGCGTTAGCCGTAAGAGGTGTATTCGCTCCTCTTAACTCTTACCTGTGAATAGCCGAGCGAAAGAGTCGAGCTCGGCCCGGTTCAGATCGGAGACAAACCAGAGCTCCTCTCCGTTCACCGGGACTCGAATGAGATTGTAGCCGTGACTGCTCGCTGAAACGGCCTTATCGCTCGCCATGTTCGACGGCCACGCAAACACGTTGATGACGTGCTGGCGGCGAGTGTAGACGATGACCGGGACGCTGCGGCCGTTGATGTAGTCGATGCGACCGCCGACCAGCGGGAAGCCGAGCGAATCCAGCCGGGGAACGTTGGGCGACATATCGAGACGACCGTTGAACCACGGCTTCACGTTGTGCTGATCGTTCGACGCAACATCGGTCAGGTGCCCCGGCATCAAGGATCTGATGTGGCTGGCGAGAAGCTCGCTCTGAATTGCTTCGGCGCCTGATTTGCGATTGGCGACCGAAAGTGTGGCTGCGCTGCTGAGAACAGCTACCACTGCGGCGGCAGCGATCACGCTGGGCCAGCTTCCAATGCGGAAGAGCGGAACGCGCGGGCGCGCCGCGACGATCTCGGGCTCCGATCTCGCGAGGCTGGCGCGAATCCGCGCCTTCAGAACATCGGGTGCTTCGTAGCGCATCAGCGCCCCCTTGAGCCGCATTGTTCCTTCAACCAGTCGAGTGTGTTGGGCGGCGCAGTCGTCACACGTCGCGAGATGATCCCGTACTCCTGCAGCTTCGTCCGCGGCGAGCTCGCCATCGACGTAGGCGGTCAGACTGTCGAGACACTCTTTGCAAGTCATCCTGCTTTCCTCGTTGCTTCACCCAGCACCGATGCCAGCTTTTCGCGCGCGCGTGACAGTCGCGACATCACGGTTCCCATTGGCACTCCGACCACTTCGCTGATCTCGCGATACGACAACTCATTGAGCTCACGCAGCACCAGGACTTCGCGCAATTCCGCGGGTAGCTTATCGACTGCAGCGCGAATCAGCTCGCTATCCGACGCTCTCACCGTCTCATCGTCCGCCGAGTTTATATCAGCGACCATGAGCGCGCTCTCGTCCGATAGCGAGACATTCGAGCGATCCCGCTTGTGGGACTTGTGCCAGGTGTAGCAGCAGTTGCGTACGATGGTCAACAGCCAGGCGCGCGCGTCTCCGTGACGGAAGCCATCGATGTGCCGGATTGCACGAAGCACCGCATCCTGCACGACGTCTTGCGCGTCGTGTTCGTCGTGCAGGAGGTAGCGAGCGAGGGTGTATGCATCATTGAGGTGAGGCATCACCAGCTGCTCGAACTGCTCAACCTGTGGTTCTGACATTGCTTATGTGACGATGATTTTGCCAACCATCATCGGATGCAGTGAACAGAAATAGTTGTAGGTGCCCGGCTTGGTAAGTGTCACCGAGAACTTCTGGTCCGAGTCCAAAACAGGTGATTGCCGGAATTTGTTTTCAACGTTCACAATCAGGTGCGGTACGTCGTCGTTGTTGATCCACGTAACCTTGGTCCCGCGCGCGACTGTCAACGTTGCCGGCCCGAACTTGAAGTTGTCGATCCCAATCTCGTTCGCGGCGAGCGTTATGCTTTTTCTCGCTGTCTGCCGCCGCTCCATCGCCTCGCGACTCGCCTGTTCGAACGCCGGCGGCTTGCCCGACAGTGTTGCGTCGACAACCGCGAGGGCGCTGCGGCCAGGAACGAACGTGACATCGGTGATGCCGAGCACGCTCTTGAGTCGATCAGGCTCGACCTTCATTGGTCCGGGTGCAGGCGCGGTTCCCGGCGTCGGCTGAGGAAACGCAGTCGACATCGCGGTGTGAAAGGAGACGTTTCCCTCCACCTTCTGCATGATCTGATGGATGTGTCCATTCAGCACCGTCACTGATCCAAAACGTTTCACCAGCGCCAGCGCCTGCTCGGAATCATCGGTGCCCCAGCCCCACTCCGGATAAACCGTCCATAGCGGAACGTGGGCGAAGAGCACGATCGGAGTGCTGCTCGACAACCCGCTGACATCCTTTTTGAGCCACGCGACTTGCTCAGCGCCAAGTGAGCCAAGTCCGCCGGCTTTGAGATTGAGCACGTTCACCAGTCCGACGAAGTGAACGCCGGAGTGGTCGAAGCTGTACCAGCCGCCGCCTTTGGTGTTCTTGCCGTAGCGTTGCAGGTAGGATGCGCCGTTGTCGGACGCGACATCGTGCTCACCGGGGACGTAGAAGATGCGGTCGGTTTTGACGCTCTTCAGCACCTCGTTGGCGGTATCGAACTCGTCGGCTTTCGCAAGCTGAGTGATATCGCCGGTGTGAAGCACCAGCGCCGGTCGTTGCGGAAGCGAGTTCAGTTTTCCGACGGCTTCCTGCAGTGTCGCGGTGACGTCCTTGTTCGCTTCCTTACTGAACCCGATGTGGCTGTCGCTGATCTGCGCGAAGAAAACGCTTTTTCGCTGTGACTCAGTCAGAGAGTTGAGTGAGTTGAGCCGGAACGAGGTTGGGATTCCACCGCTCAGTCCCCACAACGTCGCGGTTCCCGCCCATGCCATGCACTTGAGGAAGCCGCGGCGATCTATTCCGTCTTCGGTAAGCGTGTCGGTAATGAAGTTCGAGCCGGTGGGACGAGTGTTGCCTTGCTCGTCGAACTTTTCGGCGTTGCGATCGTGGTGACTCATAGAACGGATCTCCAGGGATTGTCGACTGCTGATGCCTTCGAATAAAGGACCCCGGCTCGTTTCGATTTATTCCCAAATCCCTAGTGATTGGTGGGGGGTGTTCCGACCTTGATCCACTCGTCGGGGGATAGGCGGGCGACCAGGGTGACATGGTCGCGGTGGGTTGGCGCATGCCTGAAAACAATGACGTAACCGCCGCGTTTCAGATCAGTGATCACCGCCTTGGCATCAACAGGCACCGGAGCAGTCTTTCTCTCTGCTCCGGGCATTGAGTCAGCGATCGCTCCTACCGGTGCTGTTTCGACGTGCTGGATCTGACTGCACGCCAGGCTACCAAACGTTAGCGCTGCGCTAAGTATGAGCCGTGCGCCGCTTCGGATTATTTGCATCTGCTCCTCGTGAATTCTCTGAGAGTCCGGTGTTCATAATCAGGACTTGGCGAGGAGCGGGGTTATTCCGTGAGCTGGTCGTTGTCTCGTCGAAAGACGGACTCGAACGTTGCCGACGCTGATCGATTTTCGCATAATGCGAATCGACTGCGTGCTATGCAGTGTTCGAAGACACCGAGTAAACCGGGGATGAGAACGTCATGGAAGTAGTGATCAAGCCGAACTACAACGAGATGAGCAAGCTCGCGGCACAGATGGTCGCCGAGCTGCTCAATACCAAGCCGAACGCAGTGCTGGGCATGGCGACGGGGTCGACACCACTCGGCTTGTATCAGGAGCTGGTGCGATTGTACGATCATGGGCAGATCGACTTCTCACGCGTGATCACGTTCAACCTCGACGAGTACGTCGGGTTGCCGTTCAATCATCCGCAGAGCTACGCGTACTTCATGCAGGAGAATTTCTTCCAGCATGTGAACGTCCAGCCGCAGAATATCAACGTGCCGTCGGGGACCACCAGCAACTATCCGGCATTCTGCGAGTGGTACGAAAAGCGGATCGCCGAGTGCGGCGGAATCGACTTGCAGATTCTCGGCATCGGCAGTGATGGGCACATCGCGTTCAACGAGCCGACCAGCTCGCTAAGCTCCCGAACTCGTCTGAAGACGCTGTCCAGGCAAACGATTGACGACAACGCGCGATTCTTCGAGCGGCGAGAGGACGTTCCCGTGTACGCGATAACGATGGGCGTGGGAACGATTCTCGAAGCGCGACAGCTGCTACTGGTTGCGAGCGGAAAATCCAAGGCACGCGCGATCGCGCAAGCAGTTGAGGGACCAGTCTCGAGTATGATCACCGCCAGCGCGCTTCAGTTGCATCGCGATGCTGCCGTGATCGTCGACGAGGACGCGGCGTCCGAGTTGGAGATGCGCGATTACTACGACTTTATCTATGCCGCGAAGCCGGCGGCGCCCCGAACCTAAGCGAGGCGCGAGGTGAGAGTGGGCAGTACTCACCTATGGTTAACGCGGCGCGAGGTGAGAGTAGCACTGGTTCCTGGTACCAGGTAGCTCTGGGCTGACCTGGTATCAGGTACCTACGCTACTTCTACCTCTTACCGCGTCAAGGATAGGTGGGTAATTGCCAGTCAGGTCCTCGTCCCTCGCTGGATGTCGAAAATCGCCGAGCGACGGCATTTAGCGCAGATCAGCCAATCGCGCTGTCGCGCGTAGCCGAGGCCGAAGGAGCCGCCGCCGATTTCGCGGCGAGTCATGGCGACGTGACACCGTGGGCACATCGGCGCTCGGCCATCGGTGAAGTCGGAGCGGATAGCCTGCAGCTCGGCGGGGGTGTATTGCGCAGTATTGTCGGCCATCAGTCGGGAATGCGGATCACGACCTTGCCGAACTGCTGGCCGCTGGCGAGTCGCTCGAAGGCCTGCCGGCCGTGCTGAATGTCGAACACCGAATCGACGAGAGGGGTCAGCCGACCTTGACTGAACTGCTCGGTGATGGCGTCGAACTCCGACTCGTTCCCCATCGTCGAGCCCATGATGTCCCACTGATTCCAGAACAGTCTGCGCACATCCATTTGAACGATCGGGCCTGACGTCGCGCCGCACGTCACGAGTCGTCCGCGTTTGCCGAGTGAAGTCAGCGATTGCTGCCAAGTTGCTTCACCAACGGTATCGATGACGACGTTGACACCACGCTTGTTGCTGCGCGCGCGGACTTCCTTCCCGACATCAGTCTGGGTGTAGTTCAAAAAATGTTCGGCGCCGAGTCCACGCGCGAGCGCGAGCTTGGCGTCGTCGTGGGATGTCACCCACGCTGTTGCGCCGATCAGGCGAACGAGCTCGAGCGCAGCCAGTGCGACACCACCGCCGATTCCCCAGATCAAGACATCCTCGTCCTTCTTCACTCGTGCGCGCGTGACCACCATGCGCCACGCGGTCAGATGCGAGAGCGTGAATGCGGCGGCGTGCTCGACCGGTTTGTCTTTGGGAATCACGCGCAGATTGTGCGCGGGAACGACGATGTATTCCGCGATCGTTCCAGGTAAATGCTCGCCGAGGAGTTTGAACGAGACGCAGAGTGACTGTTCGCCAGCCTGGCAATATTCGCACGTGTAGTCGCTGATCCCGGGATTGACGATCACGGTATCGCCGACCTTGACGTGATGATCCGGCGAAACGCTCAAGTCGCCGATTGCGTCGACGACACCGGTCGCGTCGGCGCCGAGTATCCACGGCGGCATGATCTTGACGCCCGGCAATCCACCGACAACGAATAGATCCAGATGATTGAGGCCGGCAGCCCTGACGCGGACGCGCGCCTCGCCGGCACGCGGTTCGGGCTTCGGCAGATCGGTGCGGTACTCGATTTGATCGAGTCCGCCGTGGGCCGAGATTGTAAGTGCTCGCAAGGGTTTATTCGAGCGTTATATTCAGACGAAGTAATGAATTATACACGTTCGGATAACTCTGAATGCTGCCCATAAAAGTTCCCCCGCTTGGTGAGTCCATCGTCGAGGCTACCGTCTCGAAGTGGCACAAGAACGAAGGGGATTCCGTAACGGCCGGCGAGACTATCGTCGAGCTCGATACAGATAAAATCACAGTTGAAGTACCGGCACAGAAGGCCGGCGTGCTTACCAAGCGCCTCAAGAACGAGGGCGACGTAGTCAAAGTCGACGAAGTCCTTGGCGAGCAGGATGAGAACGCGGCGGGAGTAGCTGCGCGGGAAGCGGGAGGTGGGAAGCGGGAAGCGGCGACGGTCGCGGCTTCGACTGCGACTGCAGCCTCGAGTGCACCCTCTGCACCGTCGCCCAAGGCCGCTACGCCCGCACCGGCTCCTCCACAATCTGAAAGCGTCAAGTCTTCACCCGCCGCTCGCCGCATCGCGGACGAGCGCGGGATCGACATCGCAGCAGTCGCTGGCACGGGTCGCGGTGGCGTCGTTTCCAAACCTGATGTCTTAGCAGCAGGAACCAACGTGCCAAAGGCGCCGATTGCACCGACTGCATCGCGACCGACAGCACCGATCTCCGCGCCGCGCGGGAATGGTGCGGCGCCGGGCGAGCGCGAGACGCGCGAGAAGATGACCACGCGTCGCAAGAAAATCGCCGAGAATTTGCTGCAATCCCAGAAAGCGACGGCGCATCTCACGACGTTCAACGAAGTCGACATGAGCGCGGTGACTTCGCTACGCGAGAAGTATCGCGACAAGGTCGAGAAAGACTACGGCGTCAAGCTGACATTCATGCCGTTCTTTGTGCGCTCCGCAGTGATGGCGCTCAAGCAATTCCCGACGATCAATGCGATGATCGACGGGGAGAGCATCGTCTACCGCAATTACGTCAACATGGGAATCGCGGTGGCATCGGACGCGGGCCTGGTTGTCCCGAACGTCAAGGACGCCGATCGCAAGGGCACCATCGAGATCAGCCGGGACATCAGCGAAATCGCCAAGCGCGCGCGCGACGGCAAGCTGACGATGGACGATCTCACCGGCGGCACCTTCACCATTACCAATGGTGGAGTGTTCGGCTCGCTCGTCTCCACTCCCATTCTCAATTATCCGCAGGTCGGCATCCTCGGCCTGCATAAAATCCAGGATCGCCCGGTTGCTATCAACGGCCAGGTCGTGATTCGGCCGATGATGTACATCGCTCTCTCGTACGACCACCGCCTTGTGGAAGGTGCGCATGCGGTGCAGTTCCTCGTCCGCGTCAAGGAGCTGATTGAAGATCCGGCAGCGATGCTGATCGAGTAAAACATGCCGGATTTTGATGTAGCAATTATCGGCGGCGGACCCGGCGGTTACGTCGCAGCGATTCGCGCCGCACAGCTGGGCTTCAACACCGTTTGCATCGAGTACGACAAGACCCTCGGCGGTGTGTGCGTCAACGTCGGTTGCATTCCGTCGAAAGCCCTGCTCTCATCATCGGAGCACTACGAGTTCGCGAAGCAGCACGCAGCTGAGCACGGAATTCAGATCAGTGGTGTCTCGGTCGACGTGGCGACGATGATGAAGCGCAAGGACGCCGTTGTCGCGAAGAACACCAGCGGCGTCGAGTACCTGTTCAAGAAGAACAAGGTGACCTGGGCACGCGGCAAGGGCACGCTGAAGAAAGGCAACGTCATCGATGTCGCGCTGAATGACGGGAAGACGGAGTCTTACAAAGCGAAGAACGTCATTATCGCGACGGGATCGGTTCCGATCGAGCTGCCGTTTCTCAAGTTCGATGAAAAGCGCGTGCTGTCCAACATCGGGGCGCTGACAATACCGGAGGTCCCGAAGCATCTCGTCGTCATCGGGGGCGGCGTAATCGGGCTCGAGCTAGGCTCGGTGTGGCGGCGACTCGGCGCGAAGGTGACCGTCGTCGAGCTGATGCCGACGATTCTGCCAGGCAACGACGAAGAGATCATCAAGGAAGCGGACAAGACATTCCGCAAGCAGGGACTCGACCTCCGTGTCGGAACGAAAGTCACGAATGCGAAGGTCGAGGCGAAGCGTGTTCTGGTCGAGATCGAGAAGGACGGCAAGAAAGAGAATCTCGACGCGGACTATGTGCTGGTTTCGATCGGCCGAAAGCCCGTCTTGACCGGCATCGACGCGCAGGCGCTGGGGCTAAAGGTCGGGAAGCGCGGCGAGATCGAAGTCGACGCTCAAATGCGCACCAATCTTCCCAACGTCTACGCGATCGGCGATGTGGTGGGCGGCAAGCTGCTCGCGCACAAAGCAGAGGAAGAAGGCGTGATCGCGTGCGAGGTGATCGCCGGACACAAAGTCCAGATGGACTACAAGTCGATGCCGTCGGTCGTGTACACCTGGCCCGAGATCGCGACCGTCGGTCTGGCGCAGCATGAGGTGGAAGCGAGCGGACGCAAATACAAAGTCGGCAGATTTCCCTTCTCCGCCAACGGTCGCGCGCGCACAGCCGGCGACACGACCGGTTTCGTGAAATTCATCGCCGACGCCGAGACCGATGAATTACTCGGCGCGCACATGATCGGGCCGAACGTATCGGAGCTGATCGCGGAAGCCGTGCTGGCATTCGAGTTCAGAGGCTCGTCGGAAGACATTGGCATTACGGTGCATTCGCACCCGACGCTGAGCGAATCGGTGAAGGAAGCCGCGCTCGGTGTGCTTGGCCGCTCGATCCACATATAAGGCCGGTGAAGCAGATCATCAGGCCGATGGTGGCGGCCGATCGCAGCGGCGTCTTCAGAATCCTGGAGAGTGCGGGCAACTTCACGCCTGAGGAAGTGGGGACTGCGCTGGAGCTGATCGATGAGTGGCTCGAGCTCGGCGAGCACAGCGGCTATCTAACCTACGTCATGGAAGACGTGGGCGAGGAAGAGTCTAAAGTGTGGGGCTACGTGTGCTTTGGTCCGACTCCGCTGACCGAATCGACTTTCGACCTGTACTGGATCGCGGTCGACAAGACAAAACATCGTTCCGGCGTGGGCAAGAAGCTGTTGAAGTTCGCCGAGGAAGAGGTGTTGAGGCGCAACGGCAAGTTGCTGCTGGTCGAGACGTCTTCGATGGAAGCCTACGGGGGGACGATCGCGTTCTATGAGAAGACCGGCTATGAGCTCGTCGGCAGAATCCTCGAGTACTACAAGGCCGGCGATGACAAGCTGATTTTCGCGAAGAAGCTGGTTGCGAGCATCCCGCTCGAACGCATCGCGACAGCCGAAACGGAGAAGCAGCCGGCGGTAGCTGTGTGAAGACCCGGTTGGCGTCTGACGCCGACGTGGATGCACTTGCCAGGATCCGTGCCGGCGAGTGGGGAACCGAAGAATACTGGCGCGAGAGGATTCGCGGTTACGCAACCGGCGCGCTAAGTCCCGGTCAGGCGCTGGCGCCGCGAGTGATCTATGTCGCGGAGGAAGACTCAGAGGTCCTCGGTTTCATCGCGGGGCATCTGACACGCCGGTTCGACTGCGACGGTGAGCTCGAATGGCTCAACGTGGTTCCCGGGAAACGTCGAACGGGAATCGCGGCCGAATTACTTCGCGTACTCGCGTCCTGGTTTGCTGCTAAAAGCGCGAAGCGAGTGTGTGTCGATGCCGATCCGGAGAATCCAGGCGCACGCGCCTTTTACCGAAAGCACGGCGCCCAGGATTTAAATCCCCACTGGCTGGTATGGCCCGATATCACCGAGCTCGCAAAGCAGTAGCAGATCGCTTTCGCTGCGTGCACATTCCGAAACGTGAGTTTGAGAAACTGATGTCGTTGTCGCGTATGTTTCACGCATGGCCAACGACGTCATGCTCCGCCCGGCGAACAGCGACGACATACCCACACTCGGTCGACTCGGTGCGTTGCTGGTGCGACTGCATCACGACCTCGACTCAAAACGCTTTATTCCGGCGACAGCGCAGACCGCAGACAATTACGGCTGGTTCCTCGGAACCCAGATCAACAAGCCGGACGTCTTCGTGTACGTTGCTGAAAGCAGCGGCAAAGTCGTCGGCTACTTCTACGCCGGGATGGAGGGGATGGATTACATGGCGCTGCGCGGTCCCGCCGGAGCGCTCTTTCCAGCACATTGGGATCCTAAGCTTAGAATTCCACGTGGACAAGTTGTCGCG
>JADMIO011721420.1_pt1 | contig 65933 bp, 50 predicted proteins | sample 8958161 | NCBI WGS metagenome assembly JADMIO01 (sample SAMN16585339, study PRJNA669376) | soil metagenome | isolation source: Crop rotation soil | place: USA: Cullars Rotation, Alabama | collected 2011
GCCGCGACTTCAAGTCACGTGAATTCCAAGCTTCGGATCCCACTGTGCTGGAAAGAGCACGATGCCCAGTGCTGCGAAGAACAGTATGAACTCAGTGCTCATGTCACTACGCCGCCCAACGACCGGCATGAGTGGTGCCGGACCAGTGATGTCCGGAATACAAACAGAACGCGCCACCGGCATCCACTCCATGCCGCTTGTTCGCCCCTTGTGTCACCGTGTCAACGCCATCCATACAAACACTGCCCACGTGGCTATGCCAAGCACCAATGAAACGGCCGCTGGGATACGACGCCCCCACGCAAGTGCGCCAAAGACCCAGACGCATATCGCTATTGTCGCGCATATCCAGATACTCACGCTGCTGGCATGATCAAGCAACCGCTTTCCGAACGTCATGCCGACAATCATCAACACACCACCGAAGAATAACGAACCGAAATGTAACCTGTAGTCCTCAGATGTCGCCTTCCTCAAACGCTCACCGGAAGCGAACCGCGAGATCCAAATTGCTAACCACGGAGGCATAAATGCGAACAGTACGAATGGGACAAATGTCTTTTGATCGGTAATATTGCAAAGACAAACATATCCTAGACATAACGTTCACGAATTCAGACTGCAACGTCAACGGAAATTTGTCCTTGCATATTTGGTGAATCGTTGCAAAGACAAAAACGTGCAAAATCAGTCCGTAGGCCCGATCGACTCTACATCTTCCGAGCTCCCCGGAGTTCCCCAAGTGATTTTTGCCAATTGGCGCGAGGTCCTTCACCATGCCCATTTGCCACGAAACTTGCAGGCCACCTACGAACATGCCATCGGCCGCTTCCTTGAATACTGCACCCTCACCAGCCAGAGTGTCACTCGCCAAACAGCGAGCAATTTCCTTTCTGATTCCCATCGTCAAAATTTCGCCCCGCCTGATGGCCGTTGGGAGCAAGCCGTCGATTGGTTTTTCGTCAATGGCCAGCAAACCTCAGGTCTGCAACCTGACGGAGTGCCTTCCGTCGGCCAGGCCGATACGGGCAAGACACTCTGGGAGCGTAGAATGATCGAACGACTGCGACTGCGACATTATTCATGGCGCACGGAGCAAACCTATCGTGAATGGGCAAGGCGGTTTGCCCAATACACTGGCCATGCGGATCTTTCCACCGCCACGGGCCTCGAGGTGAAAGGCTTTCTCTCCGAGCTGGCGGTAAGGGGCAGGGTTTCAGCCGCGACCCAAAGGCAAGCGCTGAATTCGCTGGTGTTTCTCTTTCGCGAAGCGCTTGGGCGAGACACCGGAGATTTAACCGGCTATGAAGTGTCGCGACGTGGCCGGCGCATGCCTGCCGTTCTGACCACGGCCGAATGTCAGCGGGTGTTTGAAGCGCTGGAGGGGACATCCCGCCTGATGGCCCAAGTGATGTACGGCGGTGGCTTGCGGCTGACGGAAATGTTACGGCTCCGAGTTAAAGATCTCGACCTGGACCGCTGCCAGATCACTGTCAGGTTTGGCAAGGGAGATAAGGATCGCCTTACCGTTGTGCCGGAGAAACTGGTCGAGAGCTTGCGGGCTCATCGTGACCGCTTGAGGGCCCTTTACGATGCGGACCGCGCCAATGGCATGGCCGGTGTTTGGCTGCCTGAGGCCCTGGAAAGAAAATACCCCGGCGCCGGAACTGATTGGGCCTGGTTCTGGTTCTTTCCATCTCGCAACATAATGCGCGATCCCCACTCGGGCCTGATGCGGCGTCACCACGTGCTCGATGCCACCTTCCAGCATGCCATCCGGCAAGCGGTCAAAAAAGCGCGTCTGCACAAACGAGTCACCCCGCATACGCTCCGGCATTCTTTTGCCACTCATCTGCTCGAATCCGGCGCCGATATCCGCACCGTTCAGGATCTTCTCGGACACGTGGACGTTAGCACGACTCAGGTTTACACTCATGTAATGAAAAAGCCCGGCCTCGGCGTCAGAAGTCCCTTTGATAGCCTCTAGTGCTGGCTCCGACCGCGCACAGTCGGTCCAGTGATGTTTGTTGAACTAAGCCGGTAGGCGGCGAGTGTCGTCATGGGGTGCTAGGACTGACCCACTGACCCCTAGGAGATCAGCCGGCTACCGTGACAAACTTCTGGTCGCCCGCGCGGGCGCCCCCCTGCTCCTCATCGAACGTCCAGAAGGTATCGCCCTCCAATAGTATCGCGCCAGCTACATGCCAAAGGTCCACGGCGGCGCTGCCGAGTGCCTCACTGTGCCTCGCGCTGAGATCTTCCGCCAGTTTTAGAGTGTCCAGCCAGTCGTGCTCGCGATGTTTCAGGCGTCCGGCGGACAAGTCGGCTTCAATTTCACGGAAGACCATTCAACTTTGAAAGCGAACTGGCAGCTTGGAGCGGCGGTGCCCGACCAGATGGACGGCATTACGCAACTCGAAACGTTGCCAGGGAGTAAAGATTAGCGATCGGCGGCGGTCGCGTTGATAGAGTTCCTGCGCTGAGGCGGTATTGTCATCCCAGGCATAGAATGAAAAGAGAAAGCTCGTATCGGCATAAATCATCGCTTTTTGCCTGCCTTCAAAAGCTCAGCGCCGGTAAAAGGAAGTTTTTTGTTGCTGGCACGTTTCGCGCGCGCCAGCACGTCCACGGGCTTCGGTGTTGCCTGGCTGGGGGTCCAAGTCCCCAAAACCCGCCCTCGTTGCTGGACCTGGAGAGCCTCGTTGCGTCTCGTGGCAAACTGCCTCAGAAAATCACGGACCAAAACTGCCTTCATATGACAAATATGTCAGACAAGTTAACGAACCCAACCCGCTTTTCGGAAGAATTTCCCTGGTGTGGCGGCTTTACGGTCATACCTCTTGCGACATTGCTCGTCGTACCGCGGCGCAAAACTCGCGGCTTCCGCAAAAGCCCAAGCCAAATATTTGTCTTAATCGTACAGACGCTTTCCTAAGCTGATGATTTCCTCAACATTGAACCCAAGTTTTTCGTAAAATTGCACTACTTCGCGATTTCTCATGCGAACCTGGAGATTAACTTTCAAACATCCCAGCTCTCGTAAAAAGCTTTCCATGTGATTGACCAGGGCGGTTCCAATTCCTCGCCGACGTAAAGCAGGGCTCACCGCAACTGTGTAGATCCATCCTCGGTGACCGTCATAGCCGCCCATCACAGTGCCAACCACAGCATCATCAACAATGGCGACGAAGAACAAGCCGTCTTCTGCAAGAACTTTTTTCGTGATTGCCGTTTCAGGATCATTGTGGGGTGCCGCGTCCGCGAGAACCAAAGGCTAACCACGGCCCACTTATCTGGCTCTTCGTACGGCCGGATCCGCGTTTCCATTGCTGACGATATATCAAGCACCCGCTTTAAGGGGAGGACTTTTTAACAGTACAAATCTTTAGTCTTCAAGCGGTAGCAGCGGTAAGCATGTGTTCGAAAGTATTCTACCAGTCCAAACGTGACAATCGAACAAAGCCATTAACTTGAACTCCGAATATTTGTCAATTGCTACGCTACTGCCGTGTTGGCCAAAATATGTATTTCCTCAGCGGCATTGAGGAGTTCTTGCTGACTGTTTTTTGGTAGCAAACGCATCGGCATTTTCGTTCCCCAAGGAATTCTCAGATGCGCCCCGTGGCGGATCAACAATTTTCCTTGTTGCAACTAAGTCTCAAGTAGCTTAATTTTGCCGGGCAGTGAAGAAACCGGTAAATCAATTCGTTTTTTTGGAGGGGCAGTGCGCCCAGCCAAAAAGATGCCCGTTGAGCGGTGTCAAAGCGGGCGCCGTTGTTTGCATCAAGGAACTGGCTGCCGCGCCCAATGTCAAGGAACGACTCCGCGAATTGGGTTTTTGCGAGGAACAAAAAATTAAACTGTTGAGTTCCAGTTCTTCCTATATTTGCCAGGTTTGCAACGCGCGGCTGGGCATCTCCCAGAAATTGGCTGATGCCATCATGGTCGAAGCTGTCGTAGCTGCTTAATCGGCCTGGACCCTATGCCTGGCCCGATTCAACCTTTGACTTCCGTTCCACCTGGCGCGACAGCGACTGTAGCCGAGATCAAGCTTCCACCGGAATCACGTCCGCGCTTGATGGAAATGGGATTGCTGGTTGGAACTTCTGTCGAACTGGTCCGGTTTGCCCCGCTGGGAGATCCCGTGGAAATCAAAGTGCGCGGTTACAACCTGACCCTTCGGAAACATGAAGCCGAGCAGATCTGGGTCCGCGCTGGACAGGTCATCAGTGATACGTGACAGTTTGCCCGCATCTCCCGAAACCGCCCCCGCGCGTGGAACGGGATCGATGGCTGAAAATCCTCCGCCCTCCCCTGCCCGGTCCTCTCGCCTGATTGTTCTCACTGGGAACCCGAACTGCGGAAAAACAACGGTATTCAATGCGCTGACCGGCCTGCGGGCAAAGGTCGGGAATTACGCGGGGGTCACAGTCGAGCGAAAAGAAGGACGCCTCATCGGAGCTCCGGCGCAGTTCAATCTCTCAATTCTTGATTTGCCCGGCACTTACAGCCTGAGTCCTCAATCTCTCGATGAACAAATTTCACGCGATGTTTTGCTGAACCGGTTGCCCGAGCTGCCCCCGCCATCTCTGATCGTGGTCGTGGTCGATGCTTCCAATTTGCAACGCAATCTCTACTACGCGACTCAGGTCATTGAGTTGGGGCATCCGACAGTGATCGCGCTCAACATGCTGGATGTCGCCGAGCGGAACGGACAGCGAATCGATACCAAGAAATTGAGCGCGGAACTGGGCGTTCCCGTGTTGCCGCTGGTTGCCAGCACGGGCCAGGGCATACCGGAGTTGCGGTCTCAGCTTCTGAGGACTCACGAACCGGCGGAAAGTCAACCTCGCCGCTTTTACGAAGCGCCGGTTCAATTCACTGTTGAGGTGGATCGGCTGGCATCATTGCTTGCCGAAAATTTCAGCGAACGCCAGGAGCAGGCTGCCGCGGAAGCCTTGCTGATCCTGGGCAACCAAAAGGCCCTGGCTTCGAGTCTCGATCATTATCCTGCTTCAATTCAGCAGGCAGTGGCAACAGCCCGGCAGCGGCTCGAAAAAGTGAATATCGATTGGAGCGCGGTTGCTATCGAAGGCCGTTATCTCGCGGTGGCTGCGATTCAACGTTCCGTGACCCTTGAATTGACCGATCCTGGCGAGACTTTTAGCGACCGCCTCGATCGCGTTCTCACGCATAAGATCTGGGGCACGGTTATTTTTATCACGGTGATGACGCTGATGTTTCAAAGCATTTTCACTTTCGCCCGGCTTCCGATGGATGCTTTGCAATTGGCGGTCGATTGGCTGGGCAGGACTGTCGCGCATATTATTCCGCCGGGCGATTTCAACAGTCTATTGGTGGACGGAGTGATCGCGGGCGTTGGCGCGGTTGTTGTTTTTTTGCCGCAGATTCTTTTGCTTTTTCTTTTTATTGGCTTTCTGGAGGACACCGGTTACATGGCGCGCGCGGCTTTTTTGATCGATCGTTTGATGAGCAAAGTGGGTTTGCACGGGAAGAGTTTCATCCCGATGCTCAGCTCGTTTGCTTGCGCGATCCCTGGCATTATGGCGACGCGCACGATTGAAAGTCCGAAAGATCGACTGGCAACCATTCTCGTTGCGCCATTGATGAGCTGCTCGGCGCGGCTTCCAGTTTATACACTCCTGATTGGCGCCTGCATTCCAAACATTGCGGTGCTCGGGTTTCTGAAACTTCCCGGACTCACAATGCTGGCCATGTATTTGTTAGGACTCGTTGTTGCTCTTCTGATGGCGTGGCTTTTCAAGAAGACTCTGCTCAAAGCTGAAACGCCTCTGCTCATTATGGAACTGCCGCCCTACAAACGGCCTCTTCTGAAAGTTGTGATTCGGCACATGTGGGACCGGTCAAGGTTGTTTCTTCGGCGCGCGGGCACGATCATCCTGGGAATTAATATCCTGCTCTGGTTTCTGGCGACTTATCCGAAAAATCCAGGGATGGACCAGAAATTTGCGTCACAGCGCGCGGCAGTGATTCAGAATGCCGGCGCAACCCCAACTCCAGCCGAGCAACTTGCCGTCATCGACAATGAACAAGCAGGAGCGAAGCTCCGCCAAAGTTTTGCCGGCAGGCTGGGACATTCGATTGAACCGATCATTGCTCCATTGGGATTCGATTGGAAAATGGGGATTGGCATCGTAGCGTCCTTTGCCGCTCGAGAGGTGTTTGTGAGCACAATGTCCACCATTTACAATGTTGGATCGTACGATCGCTCCGCGTCCAGCATGAGCAATCTCGAAAAAAAGCTGCGGGAACAAAAGCGGCCTGATGGTTCGACTATTTACACGCCACTAACAGCCATTACGTTGATGGTCTTTTACGTGTTTGCACTGCAGTGTGTCAGCACGGTGGCAATCGTGCGCCGCGAAACAAATTCGTGGAAATGGCCTCTGTTCCAGTGGCTGTACATGGGCGCTCTGGCATGGGGGATGGCATTCATCGTCTATCGCGCGGGTCATTTGTTAGGCTGGACCTGAACCGAAGTTAAATTCACGGCAGCCGGGACGATTTCATGTCGCGAGCGAAATTACCACCTCTTTGGACCATCGGGCACTCCACAAGAAGTATCGATGAGTTTATCGCGCTTTTGAATGAATGCGCAATTCGCGCGCTTGCCGATGTGCGAAGGTTTCCCGGGTCGCGCCGTTATCCACAATTCAATCAGGACAATCTTTCCAAGTCCCTCGCTGCCGCAAGTATTGCTTACATCCATTTTGCAGAGCTGGGTGGCCGGCGCAAAGCTCGACCCGATTCGCCGAACACGGCGTGGCGAAACGAGGCTTTCCGAGGATACGCCGACTACATGATGACCCTGGATTTTGCGGGTGGCATACGGCGGCTGCTGGACATAGCGGAACACAATCGCACAGCGGTCATGTGCGCGGAAGCAGTTTGGTGGCAATGCCACCGCGCGTTGATTGCGGATTATTTGAAGGCTGGTTCGCATAAAGTCATTCACATTCTTGGCAGCGGCAAAACGCAAGAGCATCCATTTACGTCAGCCGCTCGGCTCGTGGATGGCCGGCTCTCTTATGTAAAGAGCCTCGACCCAGAGTTACCGCTATCTGAGGGGGACAATACAGGTTGATAAGTATTGCAGAATTCGCTCGCCGATCATGCAAGCGGATTATTCAAAATCATGAGTGGTGGGCGCACCTTGGGCCTGCCACCTGGGAGCGCTGGTTTCCAACCTTGTCATTACCCCCAACTCGGCCGGCTCCAATTTCCGGTGAAGCAAAGTCAACCCGGAGGGTTGCCAGAAATTAGCCGGGTGGTCGAGTCAACGAGACCCCCGGAAAAGATTTACCATAGTCGAGCACCCTCGAGGCCGCTGGGGTGCGCGTCTTTCGCCGATTGTTTCCGGGAGTCTCCTTCGTCGACGCCCCGGCTAATCTCTGCCAGCCCTTCCGGCTGGAGTTCTAAACGAATCCCATCTCTCCGAGATGTAAAGATCTTACGAATAGCCCGGGGCCTGTTCTCGTACCTCCCTCCGGGAGAACGGCTTCGCATTCCGGCCTGCATCGAAATCCTGGTGGCCATTGGGCCTCTCGCCAGCGCGGTGAATGCCTCGGCAACCGGTGATAGTATCAGATGCACTGTGAGTGGGTACAACTCGTGCCAAGTTGTGCCTTCCTGAAAAAAATCCTGCCCTCGAAAGCCATTGCGTGAGTCGCCGCTCCCTGCGAAGATTCCTGATATGATTTATAAATTGCGGCGGGGAGTCATTACGGTTTTGATTTTGTTTTCGATTTGTGTCTCCAACGCGGATGAACTCTCACAAAAGGGCCGCGCGATTCTCGAGAAAAACCAGGATGCGGTGATTACCGTTCAAGTTGTCCTTAAGACGACGTCAACCGGTTCAAATGCTCGCGAAACGAAACAGGATATCTCCGGCACTGTCATTGATCCCTCAGGCCTCACCGTCCTCGCTCTCTCTGCCTGTGATCCTAATGAGATGCTGCAGCGAATGATGCCCGAGGAATATTCCAAGCTCAATATCCAGTCTGAAATCAGCGACCTCCGAATTTTACTCGAAGATGGCACAGACATTCCCGGGGAGATCATTCTGCGTGATAAGGATCTCGATCTTGCGTTTATGCGGCCCAAACAAAAGCCTGCCTCGCCCATGTCGTTCGTGGATCTGAGCAAATCTTCTCCAGCCCTGGTGCTGGACCAGGTCCTCGCGCTTTCCCGGCTCAATAGCGCCGCTGGCCGGACCTGCGCCGCCTCGTCCGAACGCATCAGCGCTGTCATCAAGCGCCCGCGTAAATTTTACATTCCTGAAACCACTCCAACCTCCACCACGTCAGGCTCCCCGGCCTTCAGTCTGGATGGGAATGTAATTGGGATTTTCGTCATGCGCTCCATTTCCGTCAGAGGAGGCGGCGCCCACAATATGCGCAACAGTGTTACTCCGATTATTCTGCCAGCGGACGATGTTCTTAAAGCCGCGAAACAGGTTCCGGAAGGGAAAGCTGACGAAACGAAGGCGCAACCAAAAAAGGATTGAGCAGTTTATTACATTTGCCGCGGTAAAGGTTGGACGGAACATCTGGTCTGACGCGGCATTGAAACGCAGAAAATTGAGCTGTGAAAACCGTGGCTATTATCGGGGCTTCCAATAATCGAGCAAAGTTTGGGAACAAAGCCGTTCGAGCATTTTTGCGTCAGGGTTATAAGGTTTTCCCTGTGAACCCGCATGAAACCAAGGTCGAGGGACTGACGTCATTCCGCAATGTCCGCGAGGTGCCCGTGCGGCCGGAAAAAATCAGCGTGTATTTACCGCCCCCTGTCGTCTCTCAGGTTTTGGCGGACATTGCCGCGCGCGGTTGCGACGAGCTTTGGCTGAATCCCGGAAGCGAATCGGAGGAAGTCCTGGCGCAAGCGAGGAAACTGGGTTTGAACGTGATTCAAGCCTGCAGCATTGTCGGAGTCGGCGACACACCGGATTAGCAGAATCCGAAGTCGCTGCCACCTAACCCAGATTTTCAAACTGCCGTATCGCCGATTTGTAATCGGCGGGCCTTCAAATATTTTCGAAGTCACCCATTTTGACACCTTGTTGCAGAATGCACTTCTGCGATACGGCAGATTGAAAATCTGCGCTACTTCTAATCCGTTGAAAAAAAAATTTCTCCTGAATAGATCGAGCATCGGTTCCGACTATCCAGTACATGAAGCCTTACTGGATTTGGTTTTTCGGTGGAATCGGGATATGACACTAATAACCCCATTTACTCGCAACTGGTCTTTTGTGCTCGTTATTAGTGGCTTATTCATTTCGAGCGTCACCCCCGTTTCGGCCCAGGCCGTCTATCAGCGGCTAAGGGCTTTCGGCTTTCTCGAGCTTTCCAGCGCAATTGCTGACGCCCCTCTGACGGAGGGAACGAATGGCATGTTGTACGGCCTAAGCGTCGCCGGAGGACAGTATCAGAACGGCACAGTGTTCCGGCTGAATAAAGATGGCAGCGGATTTAGTGTCATCAAAAGCTTTTCAGGCACGAATGGAGATGGAATCTACCCGGGACGCGCCGGACTGCTTCTCGCCACGAACGGTTTTCTTTACGGTACGACGGCTACGGGAGGCAGCAGCAATTTGGGGACGATCTTTCGCATCGATCACAGTGGCAGCAATTATACAGTTCTCAAGAGCTTTACTGGCTCGGGTGGCGAAGGAAAAAGTCCCACCACGGCCCTGGTTCAAGCGGCAAATGGAATGCTCTTTGGCACAACCTTCGCCGGAGGCGACTCGAATGCCGGTACAATATTCCGCATCAACCTTGATGCTGGCGATTATGCAACTCTCCGGAGTTTCAACGGTGGAACAAGTGACGGAGCCGCCCCGTCGGGCGCGCTGGTTCAAGCGACTAACGGCATGCTTTTCGGCACCACGTCGCAGGGAGGCACGACCAACCAGGGAACAGTGTTCACGATTAATCTCAATGGCGATGGTTACCAGGTGCTGAAAAGTTTTATGGGCACCCCTGCAGATGGGTCTCAACCCAGAGCAGCGCTCGTGCAAGGAACTGATAGCTTGCTCTACGGGACGACGTATGCCGGTGGCACATCCAACCTCGGCACGGTCTTCTACCTCAACCAAAACGGTTCCGGTTACCAGGTCATAAAAAACTTTGTGGGGACTAATGGAGCGAATCCATCAGCTCCTCTGGTTCTTGCGACGAATGGTGTATTTTATGGAACCACTTTAAATGGCGGCACTTTCGGAAAAGGATGCGTTTTTCAAATAAACCCGAGTGGAAGCGGATTTCAGATCGTTAAAGATTATCAATCGGACAATCAGGATGGAGGGCAACCAAGCGCCCCAGTTATCCAGGCAAGCGACGGGATTCTTTACGGAACCACAACATTTGGCGGCGTCGGCAGCAGGGGATCGGGAACAGGCCAGGGAACTGCGTTCGCGTTGAATCTCAATGGCGAAGGCTACACAGTAATTTGGAACTTTTCCGAAGGAGGTGGGGATGGGGTCAATGCGTATGCTTCTTTGGTCGAAGCCACAAATGGGTGGCTTTACAGCACAACGCAAAACGGAGGGAAATACGGTCAGGGAACTGTGTTTAAAATGATGAAGGATGGGAATGGTTACACATTACTGAAAAGTTTTGCGGGAACAAACCTGAATCCAGCGCTCCCGGACGGGGCCAGCCCCATGGGCACCCTTATCCAAGGCACGGACGGCGCACTTTATGGGACAACTTCCCTCGACTATACTGCCCAGGTCGGCCTCGCGGGTCTTGCTTTCGGAAACGGCACACTGTTTAAGTTGAACTTGGACGGCAGTGGTTACCAAATTCTGAAAAGGTTCACCGGCGGTACAAATGGAGCCAATCCGTACGCTGGGCTGATCCAGGCCACAAATGGGGCTCTATATGGTACAACCCAATCGGGTGGTACTGCTGGAGGTGGCCTTATCTTCAAAATCAATTCCGACGGCGGCGGTTTTATCGTACTCACGAACTTTTCGGGTTCAACGGGGACCGAATCTCTTGCTGCTCTCTTGCAGGGTTTAGACGGCGCATTGTACGGAATAACCGCGAGCGGGGGTTCTGGGGGCAGGGGCACAGTTTTTAAGATCAACCTTGATGGGAGCGGTTTTAAGGTGCTGAAAATTTTCACGAGCGCGGATGGAGGTTTTGCATGGGCGCCCTTAATCCAGGGATTGGATGGGGCGCTCTATGGCATGACCGGCACTGGAGGAAGCCATGATGCCGGCACGGTCTTTCGAATGAATCCTAACGGAACGGGCTTTACAACACTGAAAGCTTTCACGGGAACATATGGGGACGGACGGTTTGCATCAGGTGGTCTGGTGCAGGCCCGCAACGGCATTCTCTATGGCACGACATCGGATGGTGGCGCAAATCCGCCTGGAGTGGGAACAATTTTCCAGTTGTTTCCGGACGGCAGGGGTTATGCTGTGCTTCGAAGTTTTAATCAGGATTTCTATGATGGCATCTTGCCTTACGCAGGTTTAATCCAGACTAGCGATGGCACACTTTATGGAACTACTACTGCCGGCGGAATAAATCAAAACGGCACAATCTTTATTTTAATCCCGCCTGCAGTGGTGTTGGTGCCTGTATCTTACTATTCCTCGTGGCTGATCTCGTTCCTTGGAATTCCGGATCGGACCTACACGATAGAACGAGCCCCAACCATTTCAGGACCTTGGCGGGTTCTTGGAAGTGCCGTCGTCGGCAGCAACGGTCGGGGCGGCATTGAAGACCTCGATCCGCTTGCGGAGCAGTCTTTCTATCGCACTACTGGACCGTAATGACGAACCAGCAAGGGTTCATGTGGAATAAAGTGGGGATATATCTCGGACTCTGCGCTCCCCCGGTTTAACTTTGAAACCTTGGCCGTTCACCGCCACTACCGAACGCTCGACGCAATGCGTTCACCTTGATTTTGGCTGAATCCCGGAACCGAATCGGAGGAATTCCTGGTGCAAGCGAAGAAACTGGGTCTGAACGCGATCCAAGCCTGCAGAATTGTGGGGGTCGGTGACACACCGGATTGAATTAGCCGAGGTTGCAGCCTGTTAAACCGGACCGCGACTATGTCGTCTTTCGACTAGTCGCAGCAGTTCAAATTGGAAAGACCGCTGCAAAATTCCAGCAATCGAAACCAACTCCATTTTCTTCGAGATAGCCCGGTCCGTAAAAGCGCATCGCATGAGCAAATTAATCAGCGCCGACTGCTTAAAGCTTAAACCACATCACGGATAAAGATTTGACAAAATACGTCAGGTTCTTTTTAATTGCGAGCGTCGTAGATCAGTTTGCATTCATCGGAATGCCCGTGGTCGCGGTTTGTCGGCGCTGCTCTCCCGAGTATTGCCACATGCAAAATATGAAAACCCACTTTGTTCGGGAACAGTAAACAGCAGTTGCCGGACGAACCACTGAACAGCAACCTCATAGTTTAAAGTTCAATGAAAAAACAAACACTCCTCAAACTAGCCGCGACGATCGCCTTTTGTGTTGGCGCGGTGAGCAGCCAGGCACAAATCACGAACGGACTCGTCGTCCATTACACCTTTGACAGCACGAACGCCTCGGGTGTCTATACGAGCACGGTTCCTTATAACTCAATCGTCGCAACGCCCGTCGGCTCTCCAACCCCAGGAAACGGTAAAATAGGCAAGTGCGTCGCATTAACCGTCAATGGAACCAACTCGCTAAACAATTTTCTTACTTTGGGCTACCCACCAGAGTTGCATTTCGCGGATGAAGCAAGCGGATCCGATTTCAGCATCGCCTTCTGGTGCAACTACACCAACCAGACCAGCGACCCTCCATTCATTGCCAGCCAGAACTGGAATAGCAGCCAAAACCCGGGATGGGGCATTTACATGCAAGGCGACGGCAACTTCCGCGTTGCTTGCAAAGATGACTCCAACATTGACGCGCACAGGGCCAACATTACGCCAGGAAATCCCGCGGCTTTATTGAGAGATGGTCAGTGGCATCACGTCGTCGTAACCTTCAAAAGAACAGGTGTTATTTCACTCTATAAAGATGGAGCCTTGCTGGCCACCACCCCGCTAAGTCAGTGCACTGGCAACGTCGATACCGATGGCCTGGGGAATAGCATCAACATCGGTCAGGACGGCACCGGCAATTATCAGGCGGGAAGTTTCAACACGGAAAACGTTCTCATGGATGACCTGGGCATCTGGGCCAGAGAGCTAAGCGCAAGCGAAATCAGTTCCATCTATAACTCAGGATTGGGGGGGACTAACATTGCCAATGTGCCAACTATCGCCAATCCTTACCTCAAATCCACCTCACCGGCTTTTGGTCAATTAGCAGTAAGTCCCGGCGCACCCATCAGCGCTGTTATTACCGACGGCACGAACGCGCTCTCGAATGCGTCCATTGTGTTAAAAGTCAATGGCACACAGGTTACTCCAAGCAGCATCACCAAAAATGGCTCGGACACAATCATATCTTATACCAATTCTATTCTCTGGACATCCGGAGTCAACACCGCGACGATTATTTTTAGCGGTAGTGGTGGTACCCCTCCCCTGATTACGAACAATTGGAATTTCACAGTTGCTCCGTACACGACGTTGACGCCTGCGATGCAGGTCTCGGCTGACACATCGAAGCCGGGCTTCAAGTGGAATATTTTCGCCAACCAGAACAATACCACCGCAGGCAACGCCCGATCTGAGGCGGCTCTCGCCGGCCAGATTAAGGACGTGGATGGAATAACGCCTCTGAACAACCTTGCGGATCCAGCAGCCCAGGGGGTTGCACTTGCTGTAGCATCAGCCCCGAGCCCGGCGAACGCTGCAATTAAGTTCGATATTGCCGGTCCGCTTAATCAGGACAGCGGCGCCAGCGGCACCGGCGACTTCATGCCAGATGGCCAGATGCCCGGACTACCCTCCACTGACTCTTCTTCGTCCGGTGCAGCCGCCGAGGCGATCACTTACATTACACTACCCGCGGGACTCGTCTCGATGGGTATCAACAGCGCCGATGGCTTCCGCACCACCGCTGGATCGAATCCTCTCGACGTAACCGCGGGCATCCGAATCGGTGAGTTCGACGGGGCACGGTCCGCCAGCGATTCCATATTTTATATGAATGTCCTCCAGGCAGGTACTTATGCCTTTCGGACATTGTGGGGAAGCAGCACAGGCGGCGCGAATATCGAATGGTTCATCAAAACGGTAACAACCAATGTTCTGGTCAATGATATCGCCAATGGGGGACCTGCTTCCTATCGCGCCCTGACCACTCCCATTCAACCTTATGTAAAATATGTCAGCCCTGACGCGGTTCAGCGCGTGCTGAATCAGCCGAACCGGTCGCTGGTCATTGTTATCTCAGACGGCACCGTTGCGTTGGACGACAACTCCATCTCGCTCAAGCTGGACGGCAGCGTTATCACACCCACAAAATCGCGCGCTGGCAGTCTGGTAACATTGGCCTACACTCCCTCAAATCTGCAATGTCCCGGTGACTCCCACCTTGCCGAACTGAGTTTCAGTAACGTCGGCGGCACATTTACAACAACGAACCGATGGAGTTTCTTCAATCTGCGCAATATCGTTTTGCCGGCCCCCGCTCTGACTGAGAACTTCGATTCCTACGCCGAAGGATTGCCGCCCACAGGCTGGAATGCTGTGAACTTCACCGATTGCTCGGGCAGCTTCTGCCAGACTCCTGGGGCTGATCTGGATAACCTCAGTTCCGATACATACAGAGGGTGGACGGTCGTATCGCGCTCTCGCCTGGAAACGCTCAAATCAGGCATATTCCAAATCGCACCCGGCCAAACCAGAAATGGCGTGGACCTCGGCGTGGATGACTTGAGCACAGGCAACTTGATCTACGCTGAATCAGACAGTCGTGATGGTTATCAGGTTCAGTTTATTAAATCCTCTCCGTTCAACCTTTCTGCTGTCGCGAACCCCGTCCTCTCGTTCGGCAGCCTTTACGAGCAAAACCAGAATAACGGTGATGGAGTTGAATATTCTGTTGATGGGGGTAACACCTGGATGCCTGTTGTTTACTATCTTGATGAAGCCGACAGCGGTGGCGACATTCGTCTGCATACCGACACCACAGTGGATGCAGTGAAGACATTCACAGATACGCAGAATGACACCGCCAGATGGGTTGACAACGGCGTCCAGAAAGGTGGCAACTACGGCGATCCGCTCCTCGCGCCGATAACCCAAGCACTCGGTCGCTTCGTTTATCCAAGGGAAAACGATAACGCTAATATTGATAAACGCTTCGAGGTTTTCCGATTGCCGGCCGCCAGCCATAAATCTGATGTTCGCCTCCGCTTCTTCCAAATAGGGAACGGAAGCTGGTATTTTGGCGTTGACAACATTGCGTTTTACGATGCCCCTGCCCCACCTCCCGTTGTTTTGTCTGCGACGAAGAACGGCACTATTTATTGGACCGGCACCGGCACGTTATTCGTGGCACCGAGCCTCAATGGCCCCTGGACCGTGGCTCCAAGCCAGACAAATCCTCAGACGGTCACGATCGGCGTATCGAACAGTTTTTATCGAATCGCCGCTCCGTAATCTGTTCCTGACAGCAGCTTAGCAAATCCCGCGAGCGCCTGCCGCTCGCGGGATTTTTTTTAGAAGATTCTTTAAATCTAGCCCCGCTGCATGGCTCGATGTGCCCGGCACTCTCGGCGCTAGCGCCGCGTCGTTGCCATTGACCAACGCAGCCGCATTTTTCAGATTATCACAATAATGAAACACGAATTGACCCTGGGAGCGCCGGCGTCTCGCCGACTCGATAAACGGATTACAAGCCAAAAAGCCGGCGAGACGCCGGCGCTCCCATCCAGGGTAGCTCGTTCCTCGAAACCCTCGGCTGAAGGATGGAATGCTTTCAGGACTAAGCGGGGAATCGACAGTTGGAAGGTATTTAATAATGTTCTATCCACATTAGTAATCCTCTCGACTGGCTTCGGTTGTTTATTCACAAAAAGCCAAACTCAAGCGGCTGTTTCCCAACCGCAACACATCGTCGTTGTCGGTTGCGATGGGTTCGGCTCGCTTGGCTTTACCACCAGCAACGCGCCGGTTTTGCACAGACTCATGCGTGAAGGCGCTTACACTCTCCATGCTCGCGGCGTCATGCCCACCAGCAGCAGTCCGAATTGGGCGTCGATGATTATGGGTGCCGGGCCTGAACAGCATGGCGTCACTTCCAATGATTGGATGCCGGACAAATTTGATATTGCACCGGTTGCTGTGGGTTCCGCCGGAATTTTTCCCACCATCTTCGGCTTGATTCGCGAACAGAAACCAAACGCTTTCATCGCTTGTGTTCACGATTGGGACGGCTTCGCCAGGCTGCTCGAACCCAAGTCCCCGAACTTAATCGAAAATGTAAAGGGCTCGGCCTTGACTGCAAACCGCGTTATCGAAGTCATCAGCCAGAAAAAGCCAACTTTTCTTTTCATCCATTTTGACGATGTGGATCATGCCGGACATAAATTTGGTTGGAAATCGCCTGAATATTTTCAAGCGGTCGAGGAAGTGGACGCCTTGATTGGCAAAATCGACGGGGCTCTCTCGGATGCGGGGATTCGCAAGGACACCGTCTTAATCATGACCGCGGATCACGGAGGCAGCGGCAAGAGCCACGGTGGGGCGACGATGGATGAGATTGAGATTCCATTGATTCTCAACGGGCCGGACATAGCCGCGGGGAAAGAAATTAAATCTCCTGTAAATACCTACGACCTGGCGCCTACCATTGCCTGGCTTTTTAAATTGCGCCTGCCAGCCTGCTGGATCGGCAAGCCTGTGCTGGAGGCGTTTAAGAATCAATCGCAACACTGAACTTTGAAACGCAAGGGCGCGGAGACGAAAAGACGCAAAAGACCGGAAAGACCCAGTCAAAAAGATGGGGGCAAAAAGATAAAATTTGCGGAAGAACTTGGAACGGGGAATCACAAGGATTCGGGCAAGGAAGTCGAACAGAAAAGGTGGTGTCAGCCTTCTCTTTTCTTTTAGCGCCTCTGCGGCTCTGCGTCTTTGCGTTTAATTTCCCGATTTGAACGTTTCGCGCAGAGCTGGAGCTCTGCGCTCCGTATCAGATTGAAATTTGCGCGCCGCCAGAGATCATTCCGGATCCGAAGCAACTATGGAAACAGTAATATTTCTCCAAGATCTGGCAGTCGTGATGATTGTTGCCGGTTTGGTTACTATTGTTTTTCATCGTTTCAAGCAACCGGTCGTTCTCGGCTACATCGTCGCCGGCGTCATCATTGGCCCGCATACCCCACCGTTTCCGCTAATCCGCGATAAAGCCGCCATCGAGATTCTCTCCGAATTGGGAGTTATCCTGTTGATGTTTTCGATTGGACTGGAATTCAGCCTGCGCAAACTTCGCCAGGTCGGCGGCTCCGCCTTGATGGCTGCTTGTGTGGAAATCCTTCTCATGGTTTGGATCGGCTATCAAATCGGCCGCCTGTTCGGCTGGAATGCGATGAATAGCATTTTTCTTGGAGCCATGGTGTCTATTTCTTCCACCACTATCATTGCCAAATCCCTTAAAGAACTCGGCAAAACGCGGGAACCTTTTGCGCAGCTCATTTTCGGCGTTCTCATCATCGAAGACATTCTGGCCATTCTGATGCTGGTGCTTCTTTCTGGCATAGCCATGACAGGCACGCTCCATATTGGCTCGCTTGCGGCAACTCTTGGCAGGCTTATTGTGTTTCTGGTCGCAACGCTCGTGGTGGGTTTGCTCGCTGTTCCGCGGTTGATTAGCTACGTCGCGAAATTCAAAAGCAATGAGATGCTTTTGATCACCGTCCTTGGGCTTTGCTTTGGCGTGTCACTACTTGCGGCAAAACTCGGCTATAGCGTAGCGCTCGGAGCGTTTATCATTGGAGCAGTAGTTGCCGAATCGCGGGAGATTCACCGAATTGAAGTCCTGACCGAACCAGTTCGTGACATGTTCAGCGCGGTTTTCTTTGTCGCCATTGGACTGCTGATAGATCCGCGCCTGATCCTGCAGCATTGGTTGCCGGTAACAGTTATTACCCTTGCCGTGATTGTCGGCCAAAGTCTTACTTGCGCCTTTGGCACATTTGTCGCCGGCAATGATACCCGCACTTCCTTGCGCGTCGGCATGGGGCTTGCCCAAATCGGTGAGTTCTCCTTCATTATCGCGGCTTTGGGCGTCTCGCTCAAAGTGACCAGCGATTTTCTCTACCCGATCTCTGTCGCGGTTTCGGCAATCACTACTTTGATCAATCCTTATCTGATAAAAAACGCGGATCTATTTGTCGGCTGGTTTGACCGCGTTGCCCCGCGCGGGTTCATAGATTATCTCGCCAATTACACCCAATGGGTTGGCCGCCTGGGCGCTGCCCGTCAAACCAGCATGACCCGAAAACTGGCACGACGCTGGCTCGTGCAGATGACTTTGAACGCAGCGCTCATAGCGGCGATATTCGGAGGCGCGGCATTGGTGTTGCGCCATCCGCCGCTATGGCTGAGCGAATCAGGGTTTGGCTCCGAAGCAACCAAAGCGTCGCTTTGGCTGGCGGCAGCCATTGTGTCGCTTCCTCTATTCATCGCGATTTTTCGGAAACTTCAAGCGCTTGGGATGTTGATTGCTGAATCACGTGTCACCCGCGCACGCGCTGGTGAACGAACCAGCGCGATTCGCGAGGTCATCGCGCAAAGCGTTCTTATCGCGGGCACCATTGTGCTAATCTTGTACGTGCTGGTGCTTAGTTCCACTTTGCTCCCGTCACGGAAACTGTTAATGGCGTTGCTCGCTATTGTCACGTTGATCGGCTTTTTGCTCTGGCGCTCCTTTACAAAACTCTATTCGCAAGCTCAGTTTGCTTTGCGCGAAACCCTTTCCCAATCCCCACCGTCCAGCCCCGATCAGGAGCGCGCGCAATTGCCTGGTTTGCTGAACGACGCCGATTTGGAAATGGTGAACATTCTTCCCGGTGCCTCTTCTGCCGGCAAGCTCATCGCCGAACTGCAATTGCGCACTCGAACGGGTGCAAGCATTGTCGCCATTCAACGCACTGGCGGTGCCCGCGTCATCAATCCGGGACCCGATGAAGACCTCCAGCCTGGTGACCAGGTGTTGTTGCTGGGTACTCGCGCTCAATTGAATTCCGCCTCTGCTCTTCTGAACAAACTCTAGTTGCCCGCTTGCGGTACACCGCTTGTCTCGGACTGAGACAAGCGGGGGGAAACGCTGCCTCGTAGTGAATCGGGAATTACAGGCCCTTCATCCTGGAGGGATGATTCGAGAATAGCCCAACGTTTTCAACGTTGGGATCAAGATCGAAACGAGAAAAGTCCCGGAGAGACGGCTGAGTTCTTGCCTCAGATCCGCGGTCCCAACGTTTCAGCAGTCCTTTCGGGACTTTTCGTTCTTTCAACGTAAATCCCAACGTTGAAACGTTGGACTATTCTCGTATCTCCCTCCGGGAGAGGAGCTTCGGATTCCGGTCCCACATCAAATCCGGATGGCATTGGAGAGATGGCGGCGCTCGGCGGCAACGCATCTTCTGCACTCCGATAAAATGAGGAACGCTTCCTGCTAATCCTGCTTCGCAAGCTCCAACCTAATTTTGAATGAAATTTAAAGGCACCGGAGGCTACTCCCATTATGAGGTCACCTGATCGCCTGTTACTCCTGGAAGATAACGACTGCGACGAACAACTGCTTCGACGCGCTATCAAACGCGCGTGGCCTGACTGTGAAGTGGCGCGCGTGAGCTGTCGCCAAAGCTTTGAGGCCGCACTGGCGGAACAAACATTCGATTTGATCCTGAGCGATTATATGGTGCCAGGCTACCCTGGTCTGGACGCCCTGGCTTATTGCCGCGAACATTTCCCGCGCGTGCCGTTTTTATTTGTTTCCGGAGCCATTGGGGACGAGGTGGCGGTGGAAAGCCTGAAGGCGGGGGCAATTGATTATGTTTTGAAAGATCGATTGGCTCGGCTGGTGCCTTCGATTCGGCGCGCTTTGCAGGAGGCACAGGAACAGGCGCGCCGTCATCAGATCGAAGAGGAGTTGCGCAACAGCGAAGAGCAATGCCGCGACTTGCTCGAGAATGCAACCGACCTCATCCAAAGCGTAGCACCCGATGGTTCGTTTTTATATGTGAATCCCGCCTGGCGGCAAGCCCTTGAATATTCTGAATCGGAGATCGCGCAACTAAAAATATTCGATGTCCTTCACCCGGAATATTACGAGCAGTGGCGGGATCGGTTCGATGAGGCGAAACCAAATGAAGCCTCGCAATGGGAGGCTATCTTTCTAAGCAAGTACGGACGTCATCTGTACGTCGAGGGAAACACAAACGCGCGACACACCGGAGGCAGGATTAGTGCTATTCGGGGAATATTCCGTGACATCACTGAGAAAAAACTCGCGTTGCTGGCGTTGAAGAAATCGATCCGCCAATATGAGTCCCTGGTCAATTCCGTCGAGGGGATTGTCTGGCAGGCGGATTTGCCCAGCTTCCGGTTCACTTTTGTCAGCAAACAAGCCGAGCGGCTTCTGGGGTATCCGATAAAATCATGGCTCGAAATACCCGGCTTTTGGCAAAGCCGCATTCATCCCGAAGATCGAGAAAGGGCGGTTAGTCTATGCCGCCAGGTCAGTGTCGAGAACGGATTTCAGAATTTTGAATATCGCATGATGACGGCGAGCGGCGGAATCATCTGGCTCAGAGACATCGTAAGCGCCCGGGTGGAAGAAAATGCGGCCCCTCAAATCCAGGGAATCATGGTGAATATAACGCCCAGGAAACTGGCCGAAGCCGCCAGACGCGACATCCAGGCCAAGCTCGAGCGCACGAATCAAATCCTGTCGCAAAGAAATCAGGAAATTCAAAATTTTTACCATACGCTTTCACATGAATTGAAAACTCCACTCACGTCAGCGCGCGAGTTTATTTCGATTGTCATTGACGGGCTGGCGGGGCCGGCCAATGAAACCCAGTTGGAGTATTTGGGCATTGCAAAGCAAAGTTGTGACCAGTTACGGGCCTGCGTGAATGATCTGCTTGACGCCACTCGATTGGAAACGTCGAAGTTGAACCTGGATCTGCAACCGATCTCAGTGTCCAGCCTTGTGCGCCAGGTCGTGGCAAGCATGGGCCGTATGGCCGAGGAAAAGGAACTCAAGCTGGCGTACGAAGTTCAGGCGGACTTGCCGGAGATCGCGCTGGATGAACATCGCATGACCCAAGTTCTTACGAATTTAATCAGCAATGCAATCAAGCATACTCCAACCAAAGGGTCCATTGTTGTCAAGGCAGCGGACGCTCCAGGCCGGCCCGAGTTGCTTCAGGTTTCGGTCGCCGACACAGGCCGGGGGATCCCGGAAGAAGAGATCGAGCGTATTTTCGATCGCCTTTACCAGGTGAAAGCAGGAGATGCCACTACCGAGCAGGGGGTTGGACTCGGGCTTTATCTTTGCCGTGAGTTGGTGCAACTCCACGGCGGCAATATTTGGGTCAAGAGCAAGCCCGGCGAGGGCAGCACCTTCTCTTTTGTTCTTCCCAAGACACAGCAACTGTTGCGCGCAAACCTGCTGGTAATCGATGACGATCCTGACATGCTCGATATGCTTCGCCAATTGTTGGGCGCGGAGCGTTACAACGTTCGGACAGCGCGCCATGGACAGGAAGGTTTGATGGAAATGCGCAGGCAGGTTCCGGATATTGTTTTGCTGGATTTGGCCATGCCGGAACTAACCGGCGCGGCCACGCTCAAAGAGATCCGGAAGGAGTACGGTGAAATTCCTGTCATTTTGCACACTGCTTTCGCCGATGGAGACTTAATGAAACAAGCGATGGCTTACTCACCTTTCACACTGATGGCGAAACCCTCTTCACCTGAACAAATTCTTGAAACCGTACGGAAGGTTCAACGGTCGGGCGACACTCAAATATGGAAACAGAATCATTATGGACTACAACGGCTCCCTTTGAACTAAGAATAGAAAGGAACAACAGCATATGAACAAAATACTGGTTATCGAAGATGATACAAAGATTGCCGCGGCATTAGCCATACGCCTTGAAGCGGCAGGTTATGGTGTTATAACCGCTCCGGACGGATTCTCTGGCCTGAAGCTGGCGCTGGACATAAAACCCGATCTGATTCTAATGGATATCTGGATGCCGGTAGGGATGGGTTTCTCGGTGGTGCAGCGGTTGCACAGCCTCGGGCTTGGGGGAATCCCTATTATCTTTCTTACCGCGAGCAAACTCAAGGGATTGCGAAAGACGGCCGAGAAACTCGGCGCGATTGCTTTTTTTGAAAAGCCTTACAATGCCGATGAGCTTTTGGCTGCAATTGCCAACGGTCTCAAGGCAAAACCCTCAACAGCAGCGGCGGATGCGCCGGCTGCAGCTTCTTATTCATGAAAAAAATTCTCATTGTCGATGATGACAGGAAAGGCATCGCTCCACTGGCAATCCGCCTCAAAGCCGCCGGGTACGCTGTGGAAATGGCGTTTGATGGCATCGCTGGGCTTAAAATGGCGGTTCAACACCGGCCCGACTTGATCGTGATGGACATCTGGATGCCACAAGGGATAGGTATTTTAACAGCGCAACGGGTAAAACATTTCGGCCTGGAAAACGTTCCGCTTATTTTTCTCACGGCGAGCAGGAAGGAAGAGATGTGGGCCATTGTTGAAGACGTCCGGCCCGCCGGTTTTTTTGAAAAGCCCTACGATTCGAAAGAGATCATCGCGGCGATAGGAGCAATTCTTTCCCAAACTTGCGCCTCCGTAGTTTCAACAACACAAATCCAAACCCAACCCCACAATGAAAACCATATTGATTGTAGAAGATGATTCACGATTAGCCCTGGCTTTAACTGTTCGATTGAAAGCAAATGGGTACTCGACCTGGACAGCTCAGGATGCGATCAGCGCCATCTCAACCGCCATTCGCGTTAAACCAAATCTCATACTTTTGGACATCTCTCTCCCGGCGGGAAATGGTTTTGATTTGATCGAACGATTCGATCAGTTTCCCGAGACCCGGGAAACGCCCATTATTCTGACAACGGCCAGCAAAGATCCCGGCTTGCGAAAAAAATCCATCGATATGGGAGCCGCGGGCCTCCTCCGGAAACCTTATGACCCTGATGAGTTGCTGGAGATTGTAACACAAGCCCTTGAAAGATGGGACGCACCCGAGCGTGGCGCGCAGTTCTTTACCCAACCGGACCTGAGTCTTAAAAGCGGGTTTAAGAAGGTCTTGATTATCGAGGATGACCAAAACATCGCTTCGGCATTATCGATTCGCATGGCAGCGGCTGGATACCAAACCGCGGTTGCGAGCGATGCAATCTCTGGCCTGCGCTCCGCGGTCAACCTAAACCCGGATATTGTTATCATGGATATTTCGCTCCCGGCCGGAAATGGGTTTTCTGTCGCCGAGAGGATTCAGGCAAACATCAGCAAACCGGTGCGGATCATATTTCTTACAGCCAGCAAGCGTTTGGATTTTCGCGAAAGAGCCGAGCAATTGGGAGCGGCAGGCTTTTTTGAAAAGCCCTATGAAGCAGAAGTGCTCTTAAGCGCAGTGCATCAGGCTCTCAACTGAGCGGTAGCAATGCAGTACCAACCAACAGACGAGGACAACCTAAAAAATGCTGACTGATCAGAAAGAGACTTCGATTTTGCGCCAGTAATGTGGGGCGGAGCTGAAGCGGATGCCGCATTGCATTCCCTCAACAGAAAATTCGCGAAATCAATCTGATCTCGCGGAGTTCTTCTCCTTATTTACGAAAGGCGAATTCGACTCCATGTTTTGGGGGTGGGGGATCATTCAATAATCATTGTTGGCGCTGGAGTTTCGGGGCTGGCGGCGGCGCGTCAACTTTCCAGCAAGGGAATGTTTGTCACACTTCTGGAGGCTCGGAATCGGCCAGGCGGTCGTATTCACACCATCTCAGTTGGTCGTGGAAAGATTCCGGTAGAGCTTGGGGCCGAATTCGTTCATGGAAAAAGGAACGAATCGTGGAAGTTCATAAAAGCTGCAAATTTAGAAACCTATGAAGTGCCTGACCGCCACTGGATAGCTAAGGAGGGCACGCTTCGCGAAGATAAGGAGTTTTGGGATGAGATGGATTCTGTGGTCGAGAAAATCGACTCTTCCGCTTCGGATGTAGATTTTGCTTCATTTCTCGCAAGCATATCGGCGGAGGACAGGGCCAAATGGCTGACTCGGGAATACGTCGAGGGTTTCCATGCCGCACCGGTGTCTGGAATGAGTTCGATAGCTTTTGCAAAGTCGGAGGAAGCCGCGGAAAAAGCGGATGGAACAAGGCAATTCAGATTGAGGCAGGGCTACTCATCCCTAATCGAGTCATTGTTGCGAGAAATCAAACACGTACCCATTTCTTATGACACGAACGTTGTGAACATCCGATGGGAACCTGGATTTGTTGAGGTGAATACTTTGACAAATTCTGGTCCGCGCAGATTCGAGGCAAACAAGTGTTTAATCACCGTGCCTTTGGGGGTCCTCAGGGAGGCCATCGACTTCAGTCCCGCATTGATCGAAAAAGAAAAAGCGATCCACTCACTGCAGGCCGGACAAGTTACCAAGTTGATGTTACAGTTCCATTCTCGATTCTGGCCCGTCGAGAACTTTGGTTTCATTCACTCAGCGGACAAATGGCTGCCAACCTGGTGGTCGGATGAAAGAGGCCCGCTCCTGACCGGATGGGCCGGCGGGACGCGAGCCCAAACCTTGAATCAGGAAAGCAAAGAGGTTTTAGTCGCCGAAGCCCTCCGTGCTTTAAGCGCAATATTCCAGATCCCTCGTGACGAACTGCGCAATCTTCTTGTCACAACTTGTTTTCATAATTGGAGCAGTGATCCCTTTGCTCGAGGCGCATACAGCTTTACGCCGGCCGGAATGATTTCGATGTGCGAATGCTTGAGGGAGCCGGTGGCTGATACGCTCTTTTTTGCGGGCGAAGCAACAGACTCCAGGGGATCTCAGGGGACTGTCCACGGAGCTATTGCCAGTGGCGAAAGGGAAGCCAAGGCAATCTTGAGAATCAGTTGAAGCATCGAACAGGGCACAGTAAAAACCGTTACAGCTTCGCTCTTGCCATTCTCGACGGGTTCAGCGCATTGTCGGATATGAGTTCCTCCAATGAGCTGATTACCTTGAAGGCTGAGCAGGTTGAAGAGCTAAACCAAAAGCTTTCGCAGATGCGGCACGATATCAATAACATGCTTTCCCTGATCACCGCGGCGGTGGAGGTTATTCGTTCAAAGCCCCATCTGACTGAGCGAATGGTCGAGGCAGCTCTTGAACAGCCTTCCAAAATAGCCGATTGCATCGGTCAATTCTCAGAGGAATTTCAACGCATTCTGGGTGTTCCTGATTCTTAATTTGACATGCATGAAGTTTAGGATTTGGTGATTTGCAAGTTTAATCACTTGGCCAATGGAATACACGGATGGGGAGCTGATCGCGGCTGTATTAAAGGGAGATACAGCAAGCTTTGAGCCGCTGGTGGAGAAGTATTCGCCCAGAGTCTTTGCCACAGCGCGGCGTTATGCCCGCCGGGACAGTGAAATCGAGGACATCGTTCAGGAGGTTTGGCTCAAGGCATATCAGAAGCTGAGTAGTTTCCGCGGCGAAGCGCCTTTCGAGCATTGGCTCATGCGATTGTGTGTCCGGACGTGTTTTGACTTTCTGCGCGCCCACCAAAGGAACCGCGAAGCAAATTTTTCCGAGCTCAGCGAACCAGAAATCGATTGGCTGGAGGGCTTCATGCAAGATCCTGATTCGGCGGTCGAAGACGCGGAAGCCGCAAAACTTCTGGTTTCGAGGCTGCTGGAGCAATTGTCACCTTCCGCGCGTCTCATCATCACCTTGCTCGAACTAGAGGATAAAACGTTGAAAGAAATTGCGCAATTGACCGGATGGTCCATTCCGCTGGTGAAAGTCCGCGCCTTTCGCGCGCGCTCGGAAATGCGCAAATTGATGAAAAAAATTGCAAAAGAGAAATATCTTTGAAAAAATGCATTAAACCCACGGGAACTTTCTCCCCGGATCCAATGTGTAACCAATGGCTCATGATGGCCGTCTAAAATATTGCCTATCTATGGACTTTTCAAAGCTCGAGAAAAAGCTTTTGGCTGCCGCGCGAACCCTGGAGGTCAGCGAAACTGTGCCTTACGCCTTTTCAAAACGCATAATGGCCAGAATAACCTCCGCCAAACGAATCGATCAATGGTCGTGGTGGGCCGTTGCGCTTTGGCGGGCCACCGCCCCTTGTGTGGCAATCATGGTGGTCCTCAGCGCGTGGAGCTATTACAGCACTCGCAAGGGCAACTCGGATCTTTCCCAGGATTTTGATAATACCGTGCTCGCGGCAGTTCAACAGGCGCAAGCTTCCGATTCGAGTTGGTGAATGCCTGGAAGGTCATATTGGCTACCGTGGTGATCTTCGGCACCGGTGTGATCACCGGGGCTCTTGTTGTCCGCCAAACTGGCCAGGTCAATCCTCCCGTCCAGCAGAAGTCTTTGGCTTCCGGGCCCTCCCCCGTTATCACGGCTCCGCGCGATTTACGACTCGAATTTCTTCGCCGCGCTCAGCGCGAGTTGGATTTAAATCCGGAGCAGCGCGAACGAATTGACAAGATCATCAAAGACAGCCAGGAAAGGACTCGAAAGCTGATGGAACCGGTGGCCCCGGCGCTCCACTCTGAGCTTCAAATCACGAAACAGCAGTTTCTCGCGGTATTGACCCCCGAGCAACAAATCCGATTTGAGCGCATGACAAAGCGCCGTCCGCACGAATCCAGGCGCGGCCATGGCACTCCTTAATAGCCTGCCAGCCTTACGGATGTTCGATGAAACCGTGATATAGGCCCATGTAGTAGGGAAGCAGGAATACTGTGCCGGCGCCTAATTCATTTCCGCTTCCGCCATAATCCAGTTGCCAGGGATCTGTATTCCAATGGTTGAAATGCCGATTCTGCACCGGGAGCACTTTGCCGTTCAGCAGGTGTCCGCGCTGCCGTCTTCGATTTCGTTCGTCGAGGTCGGATGACCGGGTAGGTGGGAGATCGACTATGTCCAACCGATGGCTGTTTTTATGACTCCAGTTGCGGCGATCGAGCGGAAATCCGTAGAGTGTCGCCATGGAATCTTCCTCCCAACCCGCAAGTGGGCGCAGTGAAAAACGTCCGAAAGGGCGATCCCCGTTTGCTGCGAGATTTTGCGCGGCGTAAGCGAAGTTGAAGAATGGGTTGAGTTCCGGTTCTTCGTTAATCCAATAGCTGAAGAACGAAATCCGGGCCATGCCCTTCAACTGTTCGTCGGTCGAGCAGTGCAGCAGGCCGTAATAACACATGAATGCCATTTCGTCGTCCGATTGGTTCCCCGAGCCGGGGCCGTGCTGCATTTTCGGATACATGATATTGTGAGCGTAACCGTGATTCTCAATCAGATCGCGAGCCGCGGCTGCGTATTTTTGATCACCGGTGATATGTGTGGCCACTGATAAATAGGTGAGGATGCTTAGAGAATTAAGCCCTCTTTCTGGCCACCATCGCGGATCGTGGTTAAGATATTGAGGTCCATAAATTGCCCAACGTGTTGGCTTGCCATCATGGTCCACCATAGTGAAGCCATGGCTTACGAGATGGTCGGCGGCATCACGCACCACTTCACGGACTCGTTCTTTTTGCTCGGGAGTTTCGGCGCATAAATCGTAATAAAGCGGATAAAAAAAGAAGTGGCCGTCCAGCTCGTCACTGCTCGTATCTGATTTCCAATACCATTTGCCATCGGCAGTTTTAGGCCAGCGCGGCTCATAAACTTTCCAGAGGGTATCGCCTCGTTGTTCTTGCCGGTCCTGCTCGAGCCTGCCGCGATTTGGGTCAGGCCAATCGGTCGGCCGAATGGTGCGCGCAATGTAACCTTTGGGCGGCACGTGCTCCCCGGTCTGCGTCACCTTTTGCAGAAAACGCAATGCTTCAAAGGCTTTGGTCGCGCGTTCTTTTGCTTTGGCGCTTTTGGTTGCCCCATAAGAGAAACATTCTCCAGCTCCATACATGGCAGTCCACAGTCCATCATTGTCGCTGTCCTGAGGGTCGGCGCTCGATTTATCTCCTGCCTTGCGGAGATACGCCTCGGCGACATAACCGTACGGAGTTCGTTTCACATATTTTTCAATCTCATTCTCGTAAATCTCCGCTTTTTCAGCCAGAGTCATCGACCGGCGTTCGATACAACCAGGTCCTGCAGAAGTGCCAAACCACACACTGCCTTTTGTATCTGCTGTAATCTGCAGAACATCATCATTTGGCAACCAGCATCTGCCCTGACGATATGCCCATTCTTTGCCGTCGAAACGGATTGCGCCAAGCTTCGTTCCAAACCAGATCTCTCCTTGAGGCCCTGCCGAGACGCAGGTGAAATCGTTCCATGGCAAACCGTCTTTGCCTTCATAAAACTTCCACGTTTGCCCTGTTCGACATCCCACGCCGGCTTTGCAGGCAAACCAAAGCTGGCCATTGGAATCAAAAGCCACTCCGAGCACATCTCTGACCGCCCATTCCCGGCCACCATCGTCGAAGACTTCAATGCGCTCCCAGCCCGAACCTTTTCGCCGATGCAATCCACCCTTCGAGGCAACATGCAGCACACCTTCGGGCGAGATGGCGATTTGATTCAAGGAAACTCGTGGGTCCCATTCAATCGGCTCAGTTTTGCCATCTTGAACTGAAGACAACCCTTTGCCGAGTATGACGGTTGTTGCTCCAAGGCGTATAATTTGTCTGACTTCACGCCAGGGCACGGATGCTTCCACGCGCTTCCCCCCGGCATCGGCAAAAGTGAACTGGCTTTCATCTCGCGGTGACAGGGATTCCACTACGCTCCAATTCCCATCGCGCAGTTGATACCAATGGCCTCCGCTGAAAGCGCGGACTGGCCCATCGTTCAGAGCTTCGATCAATTGAATTTCGCCCCGTTCGAGGCCGTTGCCTTGCGCAAACACTGCAACTTCCTGCTGAAAGCGCTGAGCGGCAGGTTTGAACTCCGAGGCGGTTGCCCCAATGAGGAAAAGTAAAAAACTTGATGCGAATATAAGCTTGCACATAGGTGTGAGGGGAACGGTACGACGAGGAATCGGCGCGGGCAATCCATAATTGAATGAACGAATGACGAATCACGAATGACGAATGAAATCCGAATATCGAAATCCGAAATCCGAATTCGTCATTTGGATTTCACCTGCGACCCAATACTTCCTGATAAATCTCAAGGTGGCGTTGGGCGATGATGCGGGGGTGGAACCGTTGCAAAGCGCGCTGTTTGGCATTAAGCGCCAGTCTGGCGGTAACCGATGGTTCACTCAGGGCTTTTTGAATAGCCTCGCGCATGCTTTCCTGGCTGAGCGGATCACAAAAAAAGCCTGTAACGCCCTCTTCCACCAATTCGGGGATTCCTCCAACTTTCGCGGCAACCACTGGCACGCCTGCAGCCATGGCTTCAAGCACAACCATTGGACAATTGTCTTCCAACGAGGGAAGAGCAAGCAGAGAGGCTGTTTCTAAATAAGTTTTCAATTTCTCGCGGTCGGCAAAACCTTCGTAAGAACACCAGGGCCGTGATTCAAGCAGCCGAAAAAATTCACCGACGTAAGCTGAGTCCTTCGGCGCCTGCCCAAGAAAAACGATTCTCGTGTTCTCATTCCCCGCCCAGGCGTCAAGCGAGCGCACAAAAGCAACCTGGTTTTTGCGGGGACACACATATCCAACACATAACACAGTTCGCGAACCAGTCACCTGGCGTTGCACTTCAAAGAATCGTGCATCGACAGCGTTTGGCACGACCCACGTCCGCTTAGCCAGTGATGCAACTGCGTCCCTCGTGTAGTCGGTAATACAGAGCACGCCTTGCGAACGAGGAATGGTAAGGCCCTCCAATTTTGCTCCCAGCCAGGGAAAAGAAAACGGTCTTGCTTTGGTGACTTTGGCGATGAGTCGCAAATTTCCATGAATGGTCAAAATATTTGGGTAGCCCGAGAAAACGGCGCTGATGGCACAATCTCGTTCGGTGCCTTGTCCATGCACAATGGCCGGTCCAATTTCCTTCAGCTTCGCGCGTACTGCTCTGATACAGCCCTGGTAAGCCGTTCGCATCCAGCCCAAACGCGGAACAAATAAACTGTGGAAGAAAATGTTCGGCGCAAGATGCTCAGGAGATGACATTTTTCCGCGAGCGCAGGACACGACGTGGACCTCGTGGCCGGGGATTTCCGCAAAGCCCTGCAATAAGGCCTCGGGGGCCGTGCCAAAATAAGGTGTTGGATTTTTGTAATCTCGATAATGCTCGCGATTATCGATTGTGAGAATGGCAATTCTCATCTCAAGGTTTCTATTATCAAATTAACTCCCGCGCAAGTTGCTGACCAAGCCTGATGGCGTCCTTGACTGGAAGAGATCCTTTTGTCCTGCGTGGCGGCCCATTCAAAAAGGAAACGGCCGTCATGCTCATCTGGCCTTGTTTGACTTGGGCAAATGCAGCAACCGGTGTCTGGCATCCGCCTCCCATCGAAGCTAAAAAGCTGCGTTCAGCGCTGACCGATTGAAAGGTGTTGTAATCGTTTAATTTTGCGCAGACGTTTGAAATCCGGTCGTCATCGACTCGAATCTCAATTCCGAGCGCGCCTTGCCCGACACAAGGCAACATCACCTCAGGATCGAGAACGGTGGCATTCAAACCCGCGGGAACGCTTTCTCCAATCATCAACCCGGTCGAGTCAATGCTAATGTTCAGCCGTGCCAAACCGGCCAGGGCAAGGATCGTTGCGTCAAGCTCGGCCTGCTGGTGAATTTTTTTTAGTCGAGTATGAACATTTCCTCTGATTTCGGTAACCGTTAAGTTTGGGTTTTGAGCAAGCAACTGGGCGCGGCGCCTCGTGCTGCTGGTCGCAACAACTGCGCCACGCGGTAACTGGTCTATTCGCAATCCGCTTTCAAATCCGCGCGCTCCGCTTGCCTGGCCGTCTCCCCCGGCGCGGTAAATTAGAACATCGCGGACATCCGCGCGCTCCGGAACAGCTCCCAACTGCAGACCTGACGGCAGTTCAGTTGGCAAATCCTTGAGACTATGCACGGCCAAATCCGCATCATTTTCAAGCAAGGCGACTTCAAGCTCCTTTGTGAACAACCCTTTGGGCAATTTTTTCTCTTCCTGCGCCTGCGCGAGTGAGGCCGTTTGGATTTTATCGCCCGTTGTTTTGATGATTTTTAATTCGAACGCAAGCTCTGGAAAGAGATGCTCGCAGCGTTGCCTAACCATCTCGGATTGGGCGAGCGCCAGCGCGCTGCCTCGGGTGGCAATTAGAACTGTTGGGCGGGCTTTACGTAAGCCGCTCATGCACGCCGTATGCAGGTTGAACTCTCCCGGCACCCCGGCCACTTTCAGAATTTCCGAACAAGACCGCGGCCTTCTCTCGAATGATATCCTCGCATCGCTGGACTTCCTCTTTTCGCTGCTGCAACGATTGATCCGCAATCGACTGCAAGTCATCCACGTTATAGAGATAAACGTTGGGCATCAGATTTACTTCAGGCTCAATATCTCTGGGAACAGCTATATCGATTAACAAAAGAGGACTATTGCGGCGCAGTTTCATTAGAGGCTCGAGTTTCGCTCGATCCAAAATGTAATGGGGCGCGGACGTGCTGCTGATGACAATGTCAACATTTGCAAACTCGTCTTTCCATGCGGAAAATTGAACCGCGCGGCCTCCGAGTTGGTTCGCCAACTCCACGGCTTTCTCATAGGAGCGGTTTGAAACCAGAATGCTCCTGGCGCCACGAGAAAGGAGCGCGCGGGCAGTCTTTTCGCCAGTATCTCCCGCGCCGATGACCATGACATCACGGTGTTTTAAACTGTTGAAAATCTTTTCCGCAAGCTCGACCGCGACGGACCCCACCGAAACGCTGCCACGTTGGATATTAGTGCTGTTGCGGATGTGCTTGGCTACATTAAAGGCGCGCTGAAATACTTTGTTCAAACGCGGACCGGTATGACGATTTTCCAGCGCCAGATCATATGCTTTTTTGAGCTGGCCGAAAATTTCGGTTTCGCCCAGAACCATGGAATCCAGACCGCAAGCCACTCGGAAGAGGTGATGCACACTGTGAGGCTCATTCAGTGTATAAATCTCATTATTTAAAGTTTCGTTATAATCGTGGCACTTAAACAAAAATTGTTGCAACGAAGCAAATGCGAGGCGTGAATCCAGCGTGGTGACGGCATAGATCTCGACTCGATTGCAAGTCGATAAAATGACCGCCTCCTCTGCCGAGCCGGATTTTCGCAAAAGTTGAAGCGCTTCGGGAATCTTTGCCTCGGCAAATGCAAATCGTTCCCGCAATGTCACAGGCGAGGAATGATGGCTGAGGCCAAGCACCACGATAGACATGTTCAATTCAGAGAAAGGTCGTGGTTTGTTTCAGCGATGGGTTTGATGGCCTTTCCTCCAGGAGAATTATCATCCGAGGATGCGGCCGCCTGTGGCACGGACTTTGGTGTGGGAGCGCTTGGGTTGTGCAAAGGCGAGAGTAAATTACTTCCCCAAAAAGTCAGAAGAACAAAAGCGAAACTCCCAATCGTGCCGATGGCGAATCGCCGTCCGCCCTGGGAGAATTTCCACCTCATAATAACCAGGCCCAGATAGAGCAACCAAACCAGCGCTGACCAGATGATCTTTGGATCGCCACGGTACACATGACTATGGTTGATTGTAGTCAGGTCAAAAGCCCCGGCGGCAAGTCCCGCGGAAAGAAGAATAAAACCAGCAAATAAAAGGCGTCCGACGATTGCATCCAGTCGTTGAATTGGCGGAAGCAAAGAAAAAATTGCCCAGACTTTGTGGAACTTAAGATTGTGTTCCTGGGTGAGGTACATCAGAGCCGCGACGGAGCTAAGGCCGAACGCGCCGTAAGCTAAAGACATCAGCGCGGCGTGCAAACTGGTCCATACGCTGGTTACGTCGGCTGTTCCGTGAGGTGGATCCAGGCTGGGCATCAATGCAAACACCCCGATTCCGAATAACAAAGGAGACGCAAAAGCGCCGAGGAAGCGCATCCGGGACCAAAGCCCGACTGCCAAATACAAAACAACGATCGTCCAGGCGGCGAACAGGGTTGCTTCATAAAGATTTGTTACCGGGCATTGGTTGAGCGAAAAGCCCCGCTTGAGCATTGCCGTGGTGTGAAAAACGCTTCCAATCAGCAGCAGCATATAATTGACGCGGTTATCCTCGCGAAAGCCTTTCCGCCAGAGAAAAACCGAGTAAATCATGCTAAGCCCGTACATCACCACGGCCAGCAATGCGAAATGTCGATCAGCAGACACAATGACAGGGTAATACTACGCTTTAACCGTGCAAGTCGCAATGCGCGGCGCGGCGGCAATGGGGGAGCGCAGAGCTCCAGCTCTGCGCGATCAAAATAATTCGCGCAGAGCTGGAGCTCCGCGCTCCGGTCGAGGCGCGGTTACTCAGTCAGCAAAAGGAGCGGGTAACGTTTTTGCTGCCTCAAGCAACATAAGCATTGTCCCAGCCAGCGCCAGTTGCTATCGCTTGCACCGTGACTTTTCTGCCGATCGTTGGGCGCGAGCTGCGTGTTGCCTCTCGCCGCCGAGCTACGTTCTGGATCCGCTCCGCGGCCGTGCTATCGGTAATCCTCGTTGGCGTCGCTGTTTTTGCGAGCATGTTCGGTTCTGATCAAAAGTCCATCGGTTCTGTTTTGTTCGGCAACATCAGTGGCGCGGCGGTCCTTTATTGTTTATTCAGCGGCGTTCGTGCCACTGCTGATTCAGTCAGTGAAGAAAAGCGCGATGGCACTCTTGGCCTGCTATTCCTGACGGATCTAAAAGGCTATGACGTCGTGCTGGGGAAACTGGCCGGTACTTCCTTGAATGCGATTTATGGCGTGCTTGCCGTCATTCCCGTGATGGCGGTACCTTTATTGATGGGGGGAGTCACCGTCGGGGAGTTTGGTCGAATGGCAGTCGTCGCTCTCAACACGCTTTTCTTTTCGCTATCGGCAGGACTTCTCGTTTCGTCGTTGAGTCGCTCGGCTCGCGCCGCGATCGTCTCGACCTTTGCTCTTATCGTGAGCGTCGCCGGGCTGTTGCCAGCTCTGGGAGCCATCCTCGGGCATGTTTTGAAAAAGCCTCAGCTTCAACCATTTTTTCTGGTGCCTAGCCCGGGTTACACCTTTTACATGGGCTTTGCCATTCCTTTCAAAAACGATCCGCATAGCTTTTGGTCCTCAGCCGGGACGATACATATTCTGGCCTGGCTTTTCCTTGGTTTTTCAGCGCTGATTGCCCCCCGTTCATGGCAGGACAAACCCGCGGGCGCGCAAAGATTGCGATGGCGCGAACGCTGGGCGGCGTGGAGCTATGGCAATCCGCAACAGCGCGCTGCTTTTCGAGCGCGGCTGCTCGATACAAACGCCTATTACTGGCTGGCCGCTCGAGCACGTTTGAAGCCGGCGATTGTCTGGGCGGTGCTCGGTTTGCTTGCCTGCGGATGGGTTTGGGGATTGGTCAAATATGGCCGGGACTGGCTTGAGGTTGGCTTCTTTTTCGCGACGGGCATTATCTTGAATTTATTGATTAAAACCTGGTTCGCTTCGGAAGCCGGACGCCAGTTCGTTGAGGACCGCAAACAAGGCTCGCTCGAGTTAGTGCTTTCCACCTCATTAAGCGTTCGAGACATTTTACGCGGCGAGCGCCTTGCTTTGCAGCGGCAATTTTTAGGACCGGTGATCGCTATTATCACTGCAGGCGTTCTGTTGATGATTGCCACGGGCCGTGAACTGAAAACGGATGCCGATGCTGGATTCTGGCAAACAGTTTGGTTGGCAGGATTGCTCATGTTGATTGCCGATTTGGCGGCTCTCTACTGGGTTGGCATGTGGCAGGCGCTTGTGGCGCGGCATCCCAATCGGGCGACGGGCGGCACCATTTCGCGCGTGCTGGTATTGCCCTGGCTGGTGTTCTTCCTGGTTTGCTTGCTGCTGCCACTGGCCAGGAACCAACTTGGCGAACCCGAGAAGTTCCTGCTTGGCCTTTGGCTCGCGCTCGGGCTGGCTGCCGATGCAGGCTTCGGCATCTGGGCCCGATATAAATTATTATCCGAGTTTCGTTTGATTGCAGCGCATGGACCAATCCGGAAAGCAAGCTTGTGGAAACGGATGTCGGCTACTGCCCCGAGACCACCCACCCAACTTCAGCCTGCCAAAATTGAAAGTTAAACCGCGCCATCGCGAAACCAGATGAGTTTTCTTCCCATCGTGGAGTGCGAATTACGGATGGCCGCCCGCCGCAAAGCCACCTTTCGCATTCGTTCCTGGGCCGCGATTTTGGCCGCGCTCGTTTGTTTTGTTTCGATGCTGATTTTATCATTCATTTCGGGACGCCGGAGCATTGGCCAACCCTTGTTCGTGCATCTAACCACTTACGGTTTTGGGTTATGCATCCTTGCTGGAGTTTTTTTAACGTCAGATTGTTTAAGCGAAGAAAAGCGGGAAGGCACGCTGGGTCTTTTGTTCCTGACCGACCTTCACGGCTACGATGTTGTTGCCGGGAAACTCATAGCCACTTCGCTGAGCGCGCTGTATTGTCTGCTCACGCTCCTGCCTATCACGGCGTTTCCGCTGCTTTTGGGCGGAGTAACAGGCGGAGAATTTTGGCGCACAGCGTTCGCGCTGCTCAATGCCTTATTCGTTTCTTTGACAGCAGGCATATGGGTTTCCTCTCTGGTTCGGGATGGACAGCAAGCGATGATCCGCGCGTTCATTTTGATTCTGGTTTTGACTGTGGGTTTGCCAGTGCTGGGAGATTCGCTGCCTGTCGCCGGGCCGTTTCGAAATTTTTCAATTGTAGATTATATCAGCCCTTATACTCCTTTTTCGAGCGCGAGTGCCTCGGTTTACTTCAGCCATGCTCAACGATTCCGGGGCTCTTTGGCGGCGTCTCATCTACTGGGTTGGGTTTTCATTTGCCTGGCCGCATACCTATTGCCTTCCCGGTGGCAGGACAAAACGGTCCAACGCAAACCGCTCAATTGGTTCGCCAGATTCATGCCGCAACGCCGCGCCAATTTGGCCTCGCGTGAAAAGGCCCGGCACGACCTGCTGCCGATCAATCCAGTTTTGTGGCTGGTTTCCGGCGAGCAAGGGTTTGGCCAGGCTGCATGGCTCATTGTAATGGCCTGGGCTTGCGTGATTGTAATTGTGATGGGGGTCAACGACGAGTTAGGCGGCTACACGCTTTCGGCGTATATTTCGAAGCCATTCGCATTTTTTCTGAAGTTGTTGTTCGCGACCCAGGTGTGCCGGTTTTTTATCGAAGCTCGCCGTAACGGAGCTTTGGAAATGCTCCTGTGTACGCCATTAACCAATCGGGAGATTATCAAGGGGCAGGCTTTGGCCATCAAGAAATCCTTTTTTTGGCCAATCCTGATTTTTGTAGTCCTGCTTTTCGTCCCTTTTTTTCATCACATTATCAAAGGAGTGACTTCGTTCGATTTTGGCAAACTGTTCCAGGGTGGCCTTGGATTTGGTTTAAGCGGGATAACCGCGGCAAGGACAGTTGCGGATTTTTTCGCGCTATTCTGGTTCGGGCTTTGGCTGGCGCTGACCATGAAAAAGCCGGCGTTTGCGCCAGCAATGACCGTATTGGCGGTTCTGATTCTTCCTTCAATCTTGTGCTGGCTCGATATTTTTGCCGATCTGTTTTTCATCCTGCTGGGCGCGACCAAATTACAACAGGATTTCCGCTGGATTTTGGCAAAACAATTCCAGACCCCGATTATGGCCTCATCACCTCCCATGAAAAAGGGATTGTAATCCAGTCAGATGAACAGGTGGATAATGCCAACCACCGGATGAGACGGAGACGCTTTCATCAGGCGCGCCACCATCACCGAATTGTGAGTGTTTCCAGCACTGCCAAATACTGCTGCGTTTGCTGGGACAAAGGCCGGGTAAGCGGGAGCTTTTTCTACACCGAAGCGGGTGTGCTTCGTTCGATCATGCCTTTGGAGATGGCGTATCGAGTGAGGCCGGCGACATCGTGAATATTAAGCTTGTTCATCACTTGTTGCCGGTGCTTTTCCACTGTTTTAATGCTGATGCCGAGTTCCCCCGCAATCTGTTTGTTCGAAAAACCCTCGGCGATGAGTTGAAGGACTTCGGATTCACGCGACGTTAACTCGCCACCGCTCGAGGGTCTGCCGGTGGAAAACGCTTCCCGGCATTGGTGCAACAATCGCTTGGAAATGGCTGGACTGAAAAAGGCATTGCCGCGGTACACTTCACGTATTGCTTTCAACAAATCGTTCGCGGCCGTCTGTTTTATCAGATAACCGGATGCTCCCGCCCGCGTTAATTGCGAAACGCAATCTTCATCGCCATACGAGGATAAAACCAAAACTTTTACGTTAGGCTGGTTCTTTAGAATTTGCTTGGTGGCCTCAAGCCCGTTCAAGAGCGGCATGGCCACGTCCATCACCACGACATCGGGCGAGACTTTTCTCGCCAGCCCCACGGCCTGTCGGCCATTTTCTGCTTCACCAACAATCTCCAAATCCTCCTCTGCCTGCAGCAGCGCGCGAAGCCCCTGCCGTACGACCGTATGATCATCAACGAGCAAAACAGAGATTTTTTTCATAGCGAGCGTGGCCTGACGTAGAACTAACAATTAATACACGGGATTTAGAATAGGGTAAAACACCCAATTTGCGCAGCCTGAATACATCTGCTCACGCTTTTTTTAGAATCGTCGCTCCAATGATAACCACCAGCAAAGCCACGCCGAGCACACAAACGATAGCGGCACCGATGGGCAGGTCCACTTTGGCTGTGAGGAGCAAACTTATTAAACTGCAAGCGGTAGCAATCCCCCAGCCGAGGCCAAAGCGAATCAAAAATGACTTTGTTATATAAGCGGCGCTCACCGCCGGCACAACCAGATAAGAAAAAACCAGCAACACACCGCCAATGTGGACGAAGCTTGTGACCACTAATCCGAACAGCATGTAAAAAACGAAATCCCACCATCGCACATTTACTCCACTTGCGGCCGCTTGCTCCGGGTTGATAGATATGGCGAGGAATTTCTTTCGGAAAAAAAAGTGCGCGAACCCAACGGCAACAAACAGCCCAAAGGTCTTAAGAACATCGCTGGAGGGAACAACGAGCAACTCGCCCACCAGGGATCGCTGCAGTTCTTCCTTTCCGCCAGTGCTTCGGCTCAATGCCAGAATGGCGGCGGCCGCGGCCATGACATACACGATCCCAATAAGCGCCTCCTGCGGAACGCGCTGATGGCGCGTGCGGGTAAACGTCAGAACCACCGCGCCGACGAACGTAAACCCCAGCGAAAACGCGTAGCTTTGCCAATCATGCACGTCGTATCCAACCAGCATCGAAGCGCAGGTCCCGAAGGCTGCCATTTGCGCCAGGGCCAGGTCCACGAAGATGACGCCGCGCTGGACAATGTGCAGCCCGAGATACACGAGCAACCAGGGAAGGATTAGGCTCGCGATCAGCGGCCATTTCATTAAAGAGATTAAGTCAGCCATGGAATAGTAAAGGTTTGGCGCGAATGATTCCGAATCGCGCAAGGTGTTAACGCCCGGTTTTTTTTACTTCATCGCCTGCGCAATCGAACTAATGATTTTGTCCATGAGCGGAATGTATCCGCCCTCGGTCCCTTTGATCCCGCCTGGAAATTGCGAAACATCCACCACCTTTGCACCCGTCTTTTCCGCGACTGTTTCAGCGGTGCGGCGGTTTAAATAGGGGTCCACGATGATCGCATGCACTTTGTCCTCCCTCATTTTGGTTATCACTTCCGCCAGATGAGTGGGAGTAGGAGGAACACCAGGTTTCGGTTCCAGAAATAAATCGATTTTCAATCCGAACCGATTTCCAAAATAAACCCAGGAATTGTGATAGGCGGCAAGCTGCTGTCCTCGGAAAGGCGCCATCTCCTGTTCCCATTGTTTCATCCTCGAATCAATTTCATCGTTGAATTTCTTGAGATTGGCGCGATAAACGTCGCAGGATTTTGCATCGTGGGCGCAAAAAGCGTCCGCGATGTGCGCCGCGACAATTTTAGCGTTCAAAGGATCGACCAGATAATGGGGATTGCCTGCCGCGTGAATGTCACCCCGCGAACGGTCGAGCGAGGTGGGCACTTCGAGCAAGTTGATGCCTTGCGAGCAAGCCACATGGCCCGGAGCGCCGGGCGCAATTTTGGCATTGCGGGATTGGTCGAGCAGCGCGGGCAGCCAGCCGATTTCAAGCTCCGCGCCACCTTCGATCAGCAAATCGGCATGATTCAACTTAACGATGAAGCTCGGCTTGGCATCGACGAAATGCGGATCTTCGGTTGGTTTTGCCAGGGTTGAAAGCTCGATGTGATTGCCGCCGATTTCCCGGGCAATCGAACCGAGATCGGGCGTGGTGGCGACAACATTTAATTTGGCCAGCGCAGAGCTGGAACATGTGCCAAGGATGAGTCCGAGAATGAGCAGTTTCGTAACTTTCATATTCATATCAAATTTTAGAACTTGTGCGCTCCATGCGCGCCCAGCAGAAATTCCATTTGCAGCCAGACGGAATGTTCGTTGCCAAAAAGAGCGCCATGATCGTAGTTGTATTGGAGGCGTATTTTTGAGAATTCACTTGGATAGAACGTCAGGTCTGGCGATATCCGTGTTCGTTCGCCTCTGAAGACATCGTTTGCGTCATCGGCGCCTTTGTCACCATTGACGTATTCGCCGCGGAAGCCCGCGACCCATCGGGGTTTGAAACCCCAAAGCACCTGTGAGTAAAATCCCCAATCCGTCAAAGTCTCCATTGGGAGGGCGAGGGAAGGATCAGCTCCGGCAGCAAATCGCTGATAGAGCGCCTCCGTCTGCCATGAGACAAAGGGAAACCCGGCATCCGCATTTGCAGGTTTCCATTTCCAGTATAGATCGACGCCGTATATTTCTGTGCGACGATCTGCTCCGGTATCATTTGGCCCAAAAGCAGCCGAAGCCCCGGCTACTAGCGTTTGCGAATCGCTCAAATCAAAGGAAGAGGCGATACGCGGCACATACAAAAGATCGCCCGGTCCGCGAAGATGCCGATCGAAAGTCTCTCGGCCGTGAAAACGAGAGATGCCAGTGCCATCGTCTTCTCCCGGGTTGCGGAATCCGAAAGCAGTCCCTCCCTGCCCATCGAAAACACCCAGGAATGCCTCGGTGTAAAAAGGCGTGGGCACCAGCCAGGAAACCTGCGCGCCAATATTCCGCAAGCCCTCGGGTCCAAACGTTCGGTTTAGAATTAATGGTTCATCCACAAACGCCCATTGGTGGGGATGCTGGGGATTTTGCCGCCCAAAAGTTGAAAAAAACTGACCGGCTTTGACCTGCAAATTTCCAGGCAAGGAGGTGGATTGGAAATAGGTCTCTTCCAATTCAATATCCGTCTCGTTGTTTTTATCGAGTTTGAGGACGATGTTGGCAAAACCTTTGAAGTAAGGATCTACCGCGCCATCCACGGCAATTTCGGCATTGCGAAGGGAAAATCCGCGTTTGATGGGATCATGATCGCCAAGCTGGAGAAAAGCGGAGGGGTCGGGTGCTGTGGACCAGCCTGCATCCATAAGCGCGTCAAAGCTGATGTTCATATAGGCGGAGCCGGCGCGGGCGATTGTCAAAGGCTGGGCAGGAGACCATGCTTGCGAAGGGGCGGCTGGAGGTTGTGGTGTAGCCGCAGGTTGATTCTTTGCCAGATCGACGGCAAGCTCCTGTTCGAGCTTCTTTTTCTCCGACTCAGCAGCTTGAGATTTGGTAATGTCGTCCAGTTTCCGGGTAAGGGCATCGATTTGCTGCCGCTGTTCCCGTTGGACCTTTTCAAAGTTTTGCTGCATCTGTTGTATTTGACGCTTCAATTGTTCGATTTCATTCGTTTGCTGCGCCCGGGCTAAAGCTGTGCTTAGAACCAGGGCAGCCAATAACCCTGTCACCATTTTGAATTTCATATTTTTCTCTCGCATTTATGTGGGATGCATTGGCATCCATCAGGTTAAACTCTGAGGGGAAAAAGGTCTGAAGGAGGGCAAAAGGGTCTTAACCCTGCCTCAACCTGCGACAGCGACTGAGAAAAAAAACGAAGGCGGAGCCCGGCTTGGGGAAAGCCGGTAAAGACTAGTTGAAAAAATTTGAACCGGGCGTTGAAAACCAGCGCCTGATTCTACGGTGGGTAACTGCGGTATGATAACGGTTGAAATCCCCGACAGGATCGAATGTTCCCTGATCTGAGTGACTACACAATGATGATTCGGGCTCTGCGAATCTGCGTGTAGAAGTTGATGTAATTCAGGAGAAGCGGCCAGCAACGAAGTCCCTAGCCACAAAACGAGCATCAACCCTGTCGCCGCATATCTTACGGCGCTGCTTTTAGCTCGGGATTTTGTCCTGAACTTCACTTAATCTCTTAGAGCACCACTGAGCACCAAATGCAAGATGTTTTCCATAGTCATGTCCAGCCGCCTGGGGCAGCCAATTTCCGATCTCAAATTCGAAATTTCAAATTCAGATTCCAGATCAGATTTCGGACCTCAGATTCGGATTTCGGATTTCGAACTTCGGATCTTCCTTCACTCTCGCCATTCCAACTTCACGACCTTCCCATGCTCCTTATGCATCCGGTCAACACACCGCAATTCCAACGACATCCCATCAGGTTTTAGTATTGCACGGACCCAGCCGGAAGGGTCGCCTTTGCTAAAGACATAGGAGACCGGCGGCAGGTTCACAAAATGTATCCCACTGATATCCTGTTCAATTTTCCAATGATGCGTGTGGCCGTAGATGTAGGCTTTGACCTGTCTGCGTGGACGGATGACTTCCAGGAATGGCGCGGTATCTTTCAGGCCCAGGTTTCCGCTGAACCCAGGATTATGGTGGACCAAAACAAGCGCCGGTTTCTTGCGATTGGCATCGAGAGCGGAGGCCAGCCATTCCAATTGTTTTTGTCCAATCAACCCGGGAGTGGCAAGCGTGGTTTCGAGTGAATCAAGGATGAACCAGTTTGCATCGCGTGTTCGTAGCAATGCGACCTGTTTGTCCTCCAATGGCCGCTTGACGGATTTTTCTTCAGCCAGGGCTTCCCAAAACCGATCGCGATTATCGTGATTTCCCAAAGCGAGGTGGATAGGGATTTTGCCCGAGCGAATGGGTTCCAGCATTCTAGTTAACATTCCATAATCTCCCATTTGGCCACTGCTGAAGGCGCAATCGCCGGTAATGAAAAGACCGGTGGGCCGCTTGGGCAAAGACAACAGTTCACGCGAAACCTCCTCAAAATTATCCGCCATGTTAACACCATTGTTGGACTGCTCTCGTTGGGCGGCCAGATGAGTATCGGAAAAGAGAGCCCAAAACGCAGGATCGGCGGGGCGGACGCTGGCCAGGAGCTTCTGGCCCATCGCCAGGCTCATTCCAGTCATGACTGAACTCTTAAGAAATTTACGCCTCGAAATGGCCGGCAATTGAATTGGCATAATGCATTTCTTTACCTCAGAAGATTAGAGGCGGAAAGGGCAAATGAACAGCCGGCAGGAAGTTCATTTATCCAAGGATTGCAACAGGTCACGCGCTTCAGAATAGTCCGGCTGGATTTCCAACGCCCGCCGAGCAGCGGCGCGTGCTTGATCTGTTCTTCCAATGCGCGCCAGAATTGTGGCGCGTGAGAAAGGGATTTGAGGCGAGGTTGCATCGAGAGACTCTGCCCGAGAAAGACTCTCGAGCGCGGAATCGCTTTTGCCGGCCGCGTTGTATGAAAGACCAAGGTTGTACCAGGCCCGAGCGAAAGTTGGATCCAGTTTAACTGCCTTTTCAAGCGCGGCCCGTGCTCGGTCCGGCTTTCCATCTTCGTTAAGAGCCAGACCTAATTTAAACACGAGTTCTGCATCTTTTGGGACTAAGCGGCAAGCTGCCTCGAGTTCTTCAACTGCGCGACCCGTATTTCCTTGCATGCTCAGGCCAACAGCAAGCGCATCATGAAGCGGCGCAGAGTTAGAGTCCCAGGCAACCGCTCTTTCGAAACATGCCATCGCCTCGTTCACCTCGTGTCGATCCAGCCAAAAAACTCCGAGCTGCAATTGGCCACTGGGTTCATCGGCATTGTGCTGGAGGTACGTCAAAAGGTCGCGACCCGCAACGGTGTTCGTATCAAGGGTAGCGCGAAACAACCATGCGGCATCCACACGCACGCTTCGGATATTGTCGTCGAGATAGTGTCTGAGCGTGGTTTGAAGAGCTTCGGAGGATTGGGCCGGTATTTCCAATGCACGGATGCTTGCGGAGCGAAGCAACGGGCTCGTGCTCTCCAGGTTTTTGGCAAGAACATCGCTGACTTCTTTATCTGCCGCCCAGTGTTTCAGCAGATCTTCGCTGACCGCCCTCCAAAATGAATTCGTGTCCGTAAGCGCCAGCTTCAGCAAATCTGGAACAGCCGATTTGTCTGACATCCGCGCCCGGGCAATGGTTTGGGCGCGCGACCTGGTGGCGCGTTGCATTTTTGCCCCGTACCATTTACCGACCGCCTCCAGCGACCAATCAGCAGTGCGCTCGGTGTGGCAGCGGTTGCAGGCATTTGGTATCTGAAATTGCTTTGTAAGAAGCGGATCGGGAATCGTGAAACCATGATCTCGGCGGCCATGTCGCTGCATATACGTGGTCTGGGGCATATGACAATTCACGCATTGGCTGCCTGCCGACCCAAGAGTATGATGGGTATGGGTTGCTGGGTCGATTTTGGGGGCGGGCGCGATTGGCGCGGCATGGCAAACCATGCATAAATTATTTCCAGGCACTCGCACTTTCCCGGAGTGAGGCTCATGGCAATCAGTGCATCGAACTCCTGCCGCGCCCATGCGACTGCCTAGAAATGATGTAAACTCGTAGTCTTCTTCGTGAACCTGACCATCGGGATAAAAAGTTTCCGATTCATCGGGAATGGTGAGAGCGAAATGGTCGAAGAAATTTTCGCCAGGCTTGAATTCTCCAGTGAGTTCCGAGCGGCGAGAATGGCACGAGCCGCACACGGATATGGCTTTCACATTTTTAAACGAACCAGGAGTTCCTCTATGCTCGGAAAAAGGAGAATAAACGGCCGGAGTTTGGTTTGCCGATGCGTGTGTCGTCCTTCCTGAACTGTCTTTCCTCATCTCTTTGCCATGCCTGGCCATCGGACCGTGGCACGCTTCACACCCCACACCCATTTCTGCCATGGTCGTCCGGTAACTATCGCTGCTGGTATCATAATGCTTGCGAAGCCGTGTGTTATGGCAGGCGGCGCACATCGCGTTCCACGTCATGCCACGTCCTGTCCAATGGCCCCATTCACCTGGCTTTCTATCCTCCTGGCCGAATACGTTGAACCATTCGGAAGCAGCGGGAGCAAAAGCCAACTCGGTGCTCTGAAACCTGCCGCCCGGCCATGCGATTAGATATTGGCGCAATGGATCAACCCCGATCACTCGAGCAGGAATGAACTGCTGAGCGGAATTGGTTCCGCTCGCGGTTGTAATAACGAAATTCTTGTTGGCAAGGGTGGCTGAAGAATTTTGGGAGCCATGCGAGATTTTGTACCCTTTAGAAAAAGCGATATTGTCGATATCGAAGCTCACGGGCCTTTCTGCAAGCGCATGGTGAGAGGTTTGCCAGATATTGAAGATTTCTTCGTGACAGGATCTGCAGTTTTGAGAGCCGGCATAAGAACTGAAAACCACTGCATCCGGCTCTGTTAAGGGGGCGCCAGTCTGTGGCCGTGATCTCGCAACCTGATGCCGTAAAAGCACGATACCTAATCCTGAGAAGATCAGGGCAAGGAACAATAGAATGAGCCAAAAATGAATTGATTTATGTGCCGAGTTTCGCTGGCCAAACATTACTGATTCGATGATAGCATTCGAGGCGTTTTGGCCTAAGCAAAAATCCGCTTGTATGCCGAAGAACACAGAGCCGCGGTCCCCTGACCGAAGTCTGTTCGCACGCTCGGGAAACCGATTGCCAAGACCGCCGGTTTTCTTTAAAACATAGCAGTTCGAAAATCGATCTACTCTGTGCGGAACAGTTCAATATTGAAATGCGTGTTGTAGCGGCGAAGTTGTTTTCATTGGCCCGCTTTTCCGCATTCGGCCCGCGCGGTGTTATGAGTGGCTCTCTATCCCTCCAAGTTTTGCGACACCTGGGCGCTGTTAATTTTATTCTGTTTGCGTTCAGTTTCGCTGTCCTGGCAGGCTACGCCCAAAGCACGCCATCCATCATCATTCCCGACGCCAGCGTAATCGAAGGAAATACCGGGACTACAAATCTGATTTTTCATTTGCGCCTTTCCAGTCCCAGCAAGGAGACAGTGATGGTGGATTATGCCACGCGCGATATAACCGCGCTTTCCGGGTTGGATTACTCGCCCGCTTTCGGCGTTGCGGTCTTCCCGCCGGGCGCTACTAACTTCGAAGTTTTGGTAAGCATTATCGGCGATTTATTGCCCGAAGCAGATGAAACATTTCTGCTGATATTAACAAACGCAATTCACGGAAATCTGACGAGGTCTTACGCCACTGGTACTATCCTGAATGACGATTTCCCTCCAGAGCTTTCGGTCAACGACGCGGTTATCGTGACGGATGGAAATGGAAACAACAATGCCGTCTTCACCGTCAATGCTTCCGCGGCAAGCGGCGAGGTGATCACCGTCGATTATGAAACAGTGAATGGAAGCGCAAGCTCCGGCGCCGAGTTCATTCATGCCGCTGATACTTTATCCTTCGCTCCCGGAGTAGTCCGTCAGCTTGTCTCAGTTCCGATCTTTCAGGAGGCTGCAACCCAGCCGGCGGAGACGTTTTTCCTGGCCCTCTCTGATCCCATGAACGCCACCATCCGAAGAAACCGAGCCGTGGCCGCCATTCTGCACCCGGGCCCGATTCAGGTCGCGAGTATGAAAGCTCCAGAGTCTGCCAAAGCGCGGATCGATTCTTCGATAGTGGAAAGCAAACAGCCTGCCACGTTAGCGGCATCCCCGCTACCCCCGCCAGTTGTCGAACGAACGGATGCCAGTTTGGACAAAGAGCCTGTAAAACCGAGTGCCGCTTTTGCTTCTTCTTCCGTTACCGTTTCGCCGGGAACGAATATCCTCTTTGAAATTAATGCCCTGACCAACATTCTCCATGTGGAATCAGAGGTTGCCGTGACGTTCGAGATTTCCAATCGCGGAGCCGAGCCGGCACAGGGGGTAGTATTGACAAACTGGCTTCCTTCGAGCGCCTCTTTTATTTCCGCGCAAACGTCCCTGGGAACGTTCACCAACGAGAAAGATTGGATTGTGTTCGACTTTGGCCCGCTGTCCCCGGGAGCGATTGCATCAGGAGCGATTCATTTCAAGTTCAGCGCGGCTGGCTGGGCCACCAATGTGGCGCAACTCGGGTTTGCTGGCATCGAGACCAATGGATCCAATTACATGAAAAATCAGCCGTTCTTTGCAGTCAATGATCTCCCGGTCATTTCTACTGTTGCTTCTCAGTTTACGCCTGAGAATACACCGACAACCCCGATACCAATTCGTATCAGCGATACCGAAACTCCAGGCTCGGAACTGATCCTGCTTGGCAGTTCCTCGAACCAGGGACTTGTGCCGGATCAAAACCTCCTTTTGGGCGGCAATGGGAATAATCGAACGCTCACCATCATGCCCGCGCTCAATCAAGCCGGCAGCGCGACCATCATTCTTACGGCGATTGATTCCGATGGCGGCGAAGCAAACGTAAAATTCGATCTGACAGTGGGATCATTGGAAGCTTTGACAATCGAACGCGTGGATGGAATATCGGCGCCCTACTTTGAATTGGTCGAGCGTGAGGGTAACCTGCTCAAGTTCCATTTCCGAGCCGAGGCCGGGCTGTCCCACAGAGTGGAATTTACCGATTCGCTCTCATCCGGAGCCTGGCAAACCCTGACAAATATTGATCCAATACCCGTGAGCACATTTCAGGAAGTGTCGGACGATACTTCGCAGTCGCCGCAAAGATACTATCGTTTGAATATTTCAACCGTTGGTGGCTCAAGCCGGGTCAGCAGTTCTACTGGTGGCCGCATTGTTTTGCATTTCAATGCCAAAGCTGGGAAGCCTTACACCGTCGAATATCGGGATTCGCTTGAGGCAAGCGCATGGCAAATCTTAACGAGAATCAATCCTTTGCAGCAATCCACCACGATCACAGTTTCGGATGTTGATGCTGGCGAAACCGCGAGGTTTTATCGGGTTCGCTCGCCTTAGTTCGCTTTGACTTCAATAATTCTCGTCCTCGTCCTCCTCCTCGATCAGGACCATGACCGAGGCGCAGGACCGTAATTGAGGCCTGAATTCACCGCTATACTTCGGGAGCAAAGCCTCTACGCAGACAGTTTTCTGTAATTACCCGCGGCACCAAAAAGTTGTGAAGATATTCCCTGCCTCCCGCTTTGGTGCCGCCTCCCGACATTTTGTAACCACCAAATGGCTGGCGTTGGACGACCGCTCCAGTGATGGATCGGTTGATATAAAGATTTCCGCAGACCATATCAGCTTTGGCGCGATCGATATTCGAAGGGGTGCGTGAATAGCAACCCGCGGTCAGCGCAAATTCACTGCTGTTGGCCAATTCGATTGCTTGCTCAAAATTTTTGGCGCGTGTCACTGCCAGGACGGGCCCGAAAATCTCTTCTCGAAATAGCCGGCTATGTTCTGGCACTTCCGTAAAGATCGTTGGAGGGACGTAGCACGCATTCTCATCATCAGGCACACTGCCTTGCCATGCCATTGTTGCTTCGGCATTTCCCTCTTTTATGATCCTCATGATCCGCTCCTGGGCAGCTCGGCTGATCACCGGGCCTATAATCGTTCCAGGTACTTCCGCCGGCCCGACTCGCATTGATGCCGCCGAAGCAATGAGCCGCTCGATGAATTTGTCATAGTTCTCTTCAAGAACTATCAGCCGCGATAACGCGCTGCACTTTTGTCCCTGATACCCAAATGCAGACATAATGCAACCTGCCACCGCTTCATCCATATCGGCATCATGATCCACGATAATACAGTTTTTCCCTCCCATTTCGCAGACAACTTTCTTGAGGTTTGCCTGTCCAGCGTCGGTATGTCCGGCGGCTTCCCAAATTTTTAATCCAACTTCTTTTGAACCGGTAAAAGCGATGAAATCGATTTGCGGATGGCTTACAAGGTGAGCCGCGACTTTGCTGCCAGGGCCCGTAAGCAGATTAACAACACCCGCGGGAAATCCTGCCTCTATAAACAATTCGATCAGCCGCGCTCCAATAATAGGCGTTTGGTCCGACGGTTTGACAATCACGGCATTGCCTGCAACAACTGCCGCGGAGGTCATCCCCGTGAGAATAGCCAGCGGAAAATTCCAGGGCGCAATAATAATCCCGGTGCCTCGGGCCACCCAATGTTGCACGTTGGATTCACCGGCAACAGCTTGAGTGGTCTGCGGCTCTCCCAGCTCCCGCATCACTGCCGCGTAGAAATTGCAGAAGTCGATCGCCTCGGCAACGTCGGCATCCGCCTCGGCCCAATTCTTGCCAGCTTCGAGGATTTCAAGAGCAGACAGGGATGCTTTTTCCCGGTGCAGCAGAGAACCGAGATATTCCAGTTTTTCGGCCCGCTCGTTTGCGGGAATTCGTCCCCACTTCTGCTGTGCCGATCTGGCGGCGGCAAGCGCTGCGTTGCTTTCCTCGATGCCCGCCTGAGCCGAATAACCAATCACCTCGTTTTGGTTTGCAGGATTTAAAGAAGGCAACCACTCCGAGGTAGTTACAGCTTTGTTGTTGATGATTAAGGGATGCCGTTGGCCGAGATTTTCTCGCGCCTTTTTAATAGCCGCCGACAATTCTTCCCTTTCGGGAGCGCGAGTAAAATCGGTTGGCGGTTCATTGGTGAAGGCAAAACATCCGGCCTCTCCCCGGCGGTGAGGGTGGGGTGCATCGCGAGTTGCATCACTACGGGCTAATACACTGTTTGTAAAAGAGTGAGAGCGGGCTTCACGAGGGTCTATCAAATCTGCCGGATTCCGGAGCAATTCCTCAGCACTTGCGTCCCGTCCAAATTTGTTCGCTAGAAAACCCTCGTTAGAGGTATTTTCAAGCAGACGTCGCACCAGGTAAGCCATTCCCGGCAACAGTTCCCCGACTGGGCAATACTCTCGGAGCCGGCAATCCATCTCAATCAACGCGCTTTTAATTGGATCGGCCATCCCATAAAGCATTTGGAATTCAAAATCCCGGCGGTTGATCCCAAGGTGTTCTGCGCAAGCCAGCACATGGGCGATGCTCCGAACATTGTGAGTTCCGAAAGCCGCATCGACACTATCCAGGTTTTCAAGCAGCAGAGCTGAAAGTTTTTCAAAATTGGCGTCAGTCTCCGCTTTGTGCACAAACACCGGTTCGCGCCAGTTCTTTTGATGCGCGAAAACAACTTCGTAATCCCAATAAGCGCCTTTTATAAGCCGGATTGTAATTTTGCCATGATTCCGAGCCCATTCGATCAGATCGTTGAGGTCACACACCGAGTCCCGCAGATACGCTTGTATCGCGAGGCCACGCGCTGGACCTTCTGAGAATTCCGGTTCAGAAAAAATTCTTTTGAATAACTCCAGCGTCAGGTCTTTCAACACGTAGCTCTCCATGTCCAGGTTGATGAAAGCATTGAGTTCCTTTGCGCGCCTTAAAAGGGGCCTTAACCGAGAGGAGATGACTTCAATTGCAGTTTCAGGATCAGCCGGATGAATCTGAGAGTACAGCGCCGACAACTTTACTGAAATATTCAGTGTGGGAACTGGACCTCTCGGCGTAGCGTTGCTCTTTGATAAACGAGACCACCTGTCCGCCTGCCGTGCCAGCAGATTAAGCAGATGATGATAACGCGCTCCGTAATCATCTGCTTCGGATTCGCTCACTACAGCTTCGCCGAGGATATCGACTGTGAACGCAATATTTTGGCCGCTCAATTTGGACAATGTTGCAATGATTTCTTCCTCATCGTTGCCCAGCATGAATTGACGAGCCATGCCCGTCACCTGAGCTTTGATTCCGGCGCCGAAAAGCCAGGAAGCGCCCCCGGCGGCCTTCAGCGCCACTCGAAGAGCGGGAGAAAGATTGACGCGAGGATCGAGGAGATACTCCTTCAAATGGCGCGAAATCTCCGCCGAAGAATTTAATGTGGGAAGCACATCCACGAACCGAAAGAGCTGCGTCTTGAAGTTCGGGTCTTGCATGGCCCATTCCATCAGGGAACTGTAAAGTCCTTTTTTGCTGAACAGCGAAGGCGTCCCTGCAGCATCGACCTTCTGCAAAATCTCAATTCCCCATTTTCGAATCCCCGGTTCCAGATCGGCATCACGCAAATGGACTTCGGATATGCGCGGCAACGTCGCAGAAGGCGCGTTCATACCATTACGCTTCCCCACGTTTGCCAACCACGCAAGGCGGCGGCTCGGTGGCTATGCGACAAAATGAACGGATGAGCCTGTTGTAAAGGAGTCTGAGCGAAATTTGTGGCCTCGCAGGCTTAACCTGGTAGGAACGCGTTCCACCGTGTCCCCAATGAAATCAGAACCGCCAGGTGAATGCCCCTCGAATCCGATAGTCGGGCAGGACCTGCGTGCCTGAATTGTCCCTGCTCACAGGAAAATCCGCGCCGATCTGAACACTCATTTTGCTTCCCCAGGTGAGATTGATCTGCGGACCCACATAAACAAGAGTTTCGGCGGAATCTTCATCGGGCACGCCACTAAACGTGTCTTTTCCTTTTGTTTCGCCCGATACCACCGCCTGAAACGCGAGGGTATATTGCCGAGTTAGCACCAGATAGGCGCCCGGCCCGCCGAACCAGGTCAAATCATTTGCGTATTGATGCTGGAAATCACCCTCGGTGCGTATTGCGTACTGCACGTTGGCCGTTAGAAAACATTTCTTCCATCGCGTGTAAATGCCGGTGCCGATAATGCCATCATAAGACCCTGATCCCAACGCGAGATCATGTCCGCCGATGCCTTCGGGAAGCTCGGAGTCTGGCGTGTTGAGCCGGGAGGAATCGCCAGTTGGAAATTTGATTCCGCCCAGGATATTCCAATTGAAATTGAAATCGTCAGACTCGTTCTCGTAAGCCCTGAAATTTCCGACCAATGACAAATCACCGATGCCTGATTCCGTGCCATGCAATGAATCAGAACCGAATGCGCGATAAATCAACGGCAGGTTTAATTGCAAGCTGAACTGCTCGCTCAAGTTGTAGCCGGCGAACAATTGCGAAACGGAGCTTTCGATGTACTGGCCTTCCCCAGAGACCTTGTGGCCGTCTTCCTGAACCGTTCCGAAGTGAGTAAATTGTTCAGCGATGCCACCAAACAGTCCCTTGCCTGTTTCGCCTTGTGCCTCCGTGGCGGCATAGACAGAGCATAAATCACATGCGAACATCGGCTGCGCGCAGGCTGCCGCCAAAACTGCTGGAATCAAAAACTTCATAAACTCTAAAGGTTTGAGGAACGCCATACGACGGCCTCATCAACTTAAAAATGGAAAAAGGACACCTCTCCACTTGCGTGGCGCGCGTGGAGCAAAAGAAGAATCAGACGGGAACAGTTCTGGGGGGAGGAATGGGAGGAGAGTGAGTCATCAAGTCAGCGGCATCGTTGGATGACGAGACTTCCCAAAACATCGACGGCGCGCAAAAAATGAACGCCACCGACGCATAGGGAAATTCCACCTTGCCAAACTCAAATTTGTAATCGCTTTTTTTCTCGGATCGCTTGCCGGTGGCAATTTGCTTGCACAGCTTGCAGGGGTGCTGGCCGTCGAATGTTTTCGCCACAGCCTCGCTCAACGGTGCTTCCTGGGAATAGATAATTACCATTCCAGCCCAAGCCACCGCTTGAAGGAACGCCCAATGCAATCCAATCGACCCGGCGAGAGCCAGGGCAATCAAAACTTTGGGCAGCCGGGCGAGCACAAGTGAACCTTATACTCGACGCGGCTGCTGTCAAGGCAACTATTGGATCTGAGAAACGAGATAAAACCGTTGAACCACGCCGCCGGAATTCGTATCAGCCCAGGTAGTTTGGATTGAAGTGGCGGTGATATCCGCGCCGGCTGGGGTCCATGTGGTGTCGGTTTGATTATTTTTATAGCTCACCCGATATACCCCGCCCACAACGCTGCTCCAGGTAAGTGTAGATACATTGTTGGCGCGCGTAAGTTTTGGACTGGCGACATTCGATTGGCTTAGCCGTCCGGCTGTATCCCAGGTTGCACGGCCATTAAATGTTGTGAAAGCCATGCCGGTTAGCGTGCGGTTTTCCAGCCCTACCTGCGATGCAGGCACATTCAACCTGACCCACTGGCCAGGCGCCGGCAAAGCCCCCATGTATTTGCGGCTGACAGTGCCGTCTGTTCCAAAACCGATGCTATTATTACCCCAATAGGCCCGGTGTTCCCAGGAACCATCATTCCATTGCAACATGATCTCGCTCGGGGGGTTCCCCGCGTCCAGATTGACATAGGCATAAAGGGTATCACCCGTCACGATGGGCAAGGTCGCGGTTGCGCCAGTGAAGAAATGCTGGTGAGTGCCTGCTGCAATAGTCGATTGACTGGAGAGCGCGCCCGTATTTGGTGAGGGATTGCTGGAAACCCAATTCCACGCATCACCCCCATCGGCTGCCGCGGTAGCGCCTGCCGGTACGCTGTCATCCACCCAAACTATGTTAGGCGAACTGGAGGCGCTTACATTGACATTCGTAATTGCAAAGATGCGGCGGCCATCCGGCAGCAGAGCCTCGGCCTGAATCCAATTTGAGCCTGCGCTGCCGGGGGTGAATTTGTAGGAGAAGCCAAATCCGGGATCCTGGTTCAGGGCCTCCCACGTAATTCGGGAAGTGGTCAAGCCCAGGCCGGGAGCTTGCAAGAACACCGTTGCCGTCGTCCCCAATTGGAGTGGTGCGGCCGGCAGAATGATTTTGCCTGGAACGGCAGTCCATGCCTGTGTCTTAAGCGATGTTTGCGCGGCGAGAAACGCCAGCGTGCCAAGTCCCCTGCCCTGATTGAGAATCACCATCTCTGCCTGCACATTCCAGCTATCCCCCCAACGATCATAGAACGGATAAAGAGCGGTCGATGCCGTATCGGACGGGAAACAAAGCGGCTCGAGCATGCTGCCATAAGTGGACAGGTACCCAAAACTGTCAGTTACGTTGCCCACTGGAATACCGGATGGTGGCAACATCTGAGGTGTGACCATATGCCACTGGCTGACGATGTCTCGCTGGCGTTTCCAACCCATGCCTGTGATGTAGGCAAGATTCAGCGGGTTGCAACCGCCTTCATAGTTCATGTTTGCCAGCATGGCGGTTAAATATTCGGGCTTGGGATTGAGTTGATAAGCGACAGCGATATCGAAAGCCTGGTCGGTGGAGAAATACCAGCCGCCGGCTTTAACCTGTTTTGTCGCTTCAGGAAAACTGGTTCCATAAGCGCTCATTTGAGACCAACTCATGACATTGTCACCTGCGGTCGCGATCTGAGTCTGGCACTTGCTCAAAAAGGTTGCATCGAGCGCGGCAGTCGAGGCAACACGCCCGCTCTGCGCTGCAAAAGCATAACTGCGAATGGCATGTCCATAGCATTCAGACATATGCACCCAACCCCATCGCATCGTTGCTGGATTTGACGGATCGAACCACGACAAAAGCTTTTGATGAATAGTGGAATCGCCAGTCGCCAAAAACATTTGGCATGCCGCCCAGGCCAGTTCGTCCTGATCGGCAAAATTGTCGCCGTAATGAGTAATCTTTTGATAAGCGCCCGTTTGCCCGTACTTGGAAAGAGCATTCAATAGAAACTGCCAGCCTAGCTGGGCTTTCTGAAGGTAAAGCGCCGCGGCGGCTGGATAAGTTTGCTTGAACAACGGCGAGGATGCGCATTGGGCAAGCGCGGCAACTGACGCCGCCGTCACCGAGGTCGTTTTTGGCCAGACAACCTGCGGATCGCCATGGTCGGGAGTGACACCCGACTCATATTCCCTGTTTTGGGGATAAACCAGAAAATAGAATCCACCATCGGTATCCTGTAGTTTTGCGAGAAAATCAGCTTCCCACTTGGCTTCCTGCATGATGTCGCTGATTCCGTCACCGCTTTCAGGGATTCCAAGGTTATCAAGAGCCGCCACTCCCGACAGTGAATCCACGGCGAACATCAGGTAATGAACAAGGCTGGCGCTGTTAATTGTATATTTGCTGTAGTCACCCGCATCATGATGGCCCCCGGAAGTGTCGATTGTTCCCTGTTGCACGAAAGGGAAAAGCTGGGAAGAAGAGGTGATCGGCGGGGCAGCCTGGGGTGGATTCGCTATATTTGCGCCATAGTTTGCCACAGTGGTCCAGGTGAAAGGGTAGGAGGAGGCTGGCCACGGAATCGCCGCTGCTGCCGTATGACACGCGCCATGTTGGAAACGAGTGTATGGCATGGATGTATTGGTGCCACAGCGTTGGTGGTAAAGGCCCAATTCGTAAGCCCTCGCAAAGGACATCGCGATGCCTTGATCTATCCGAAAAGGGAGAGAAGCACCCATTCCCGGGACCAGAAGACGATATTGACCCGGAGTGATAAACCCGGAGAAATCCGCTTCATATACGCTCTGATACGGCGTCGGGGTATAGGTGTAGCCCTGATCGGCCCGGGAAACAAGAGACCCGCTATATACCTGGACTCCGGTCACCGCATCAACGAGCTGGAAACCCTTTGAAACGGGAATAGTCAACTCGCCCAGACTGCCCAGATAATAACCAATCATCGCTTTCTTGGAATAATTGGGCATGTATCCTTCCTGGTTTACATGGATGGCAGGGCTGTATCGCAACGGGTCGGCCGTTGTCGAAAAGATCTGATTTGCGGACCAGAGATTGCCGTTTGGATTAGTAACGGAAACGGTCTGGTTATCTGAAATGGGCGAGGCCAATTGGAGGTATAAACAATTCTCAATCCGCAAATCATACATTTCGTAAGGCGCGGAGAGAGGACGTCGTTTAAAACCAACTGCCGAAACGGCAACGGTTTGTCCGTTGACTGTAACTGAAAAGGAACTGGTTGAGGGCGCAACAAACTGGTTATTGGAATCGACAAGATCCCACTGGGTAACCCGAGCAGGATCAGGCTGTTTGGTATTAATCAGCTTGAGCTCAAGCAGCACTGGGCTCAGCACGTGTAACGCATTGGAACCGACCAGCGGCAAAGCCAGATTTACGTAGTCCAGCGCGGTTACACCAGGCATATTGCTCTGAGCCAGGGACATTTCTGCTATCCAGAGAGATAGCAACAAACTCACGGCACTAATTGCTTTTCGCATAGTGCCTTATTGTGGCTATCGATGATTTATCGGGAAGGGGAGGACGGCTCCTTTTACTGTCGGAGTCAGAGTGCTCTTGGTGTCAGTGTTTGACTTACAAGCGAATTGCTGTTTCAGGAGTTTGCCAAGCCGGAGCTGGTTCCACGAACTCAGGAGTTGTCCTATCGGGAGGCTTTCTTGGCGAAAGCATCAGCTCGAACCAAAAACGGCTTCCTTGATTCGGTTTGGATTCCACTCCGACCCGCCCTTGCATTCGAGCGACTGCTTTGGCAACGATCGCCAGGCCGATACCTGTTCCTGCATAAGAGCCCGAGGGATGCAGCCTTTGAAAAATCCCAAATACCTTTTCAGAGTACTCCATGGGAAAACCTATCCCATTGTCCTCGATCCAAAATCGCACCCAGGATCCACGGTTTTCGACGTAAACATGAATTACCGGAAGAACGCCTGGTTTTACAAATTTAATGGAGTTGCTCAATAGCTGGACAAAAACGGTTTCCAACAACAGTTCGTTGCCCAAAACTTCGGGCCACCAACCTCCGACAATGGTTTTGGCCTGACTTTTTCCATTTATGATGCTTGAAAGGACCGCTTCCATGATCTGCCGCGGCTTAACAGGTTCAATGATAAACTCTTCGTGACCAAGCCTGCCATATTCCATTAAACCATGAATAAGAACATCCATCCGCTTGGCGGCCTGTACGATTTTGCCGGCATAACCCTGGCCAATGACATCCAGGCTGCTGGCGCATTCTCTCAAAAGCAGGTTGGTATAGCCGTCTAACGCCCGCAACGGAGCGCGTAAATCATGGGCCAGGTGATAACAAACTCCTTCAAGCGACAGGATTGTCTCGCGTAAATAGCGGGTGCGATCGTTTACCCGTTCCTCAAGAAGAGTCGCATGATGCCGCAGTTGCGCTTGCGCCTCTCGCAAAGCCTCTTCGGCTTTCTGGCGCTCGATGATTTCGCGTTCCAATTCCAGTTGCTTCTGGCGTGCCTGCCGCAAGGCCCGTCTCATGATGGCTGTGGTAATCGCAATCGCAAAACCGCTGAAAAGAAAGGCCATCAATGCGAGGAATTCATCCAGGTTTTCACGCGGCCAGTTAAGTTCGAACCGTGGAGTAATGAAAAACCAATCGGCGGCAAAATAGGAAAGGACAATGGCAAGTATTCCCGGCCCGAAGCCTCCGTACCAGGCGCTCAAAGCTACCGCAGCGAAATAAAGCGTGAAAGGATGGTGATCCTGTAATACGGGATCCATCCAGATTCGCAAAAGAGTCGCAATTCCAACCGAACCGACACTCACCGCCCAGCCCACAAGCGTTCGAACGCATTTTGGCTGTTTCCACCAATGCACCGCAGATGGCTCTGCTTTTGACACAGGCACGCCCGTTCGCGGCTCAGGAAAACTAATCCGCGTTATATTACCTCGTTGTGACACGCTGTGAATTTGACCAGATCTTAACTTCGAGAATTCAATCAGAAATGAAAATGTTCTAAACCACCAAGGAGCGCAGAGCTCCAGCTCTGCGCGACCGTCCTGTTAATTTGGCGCCGAGGTGGATCTCCGCGCTCCGGAATCATTTCAACTTTGTTTAACCCTGATTTTCGAATAATCTAAGACAGGTAAGCCATGTGTGTTCAGCGATCAAGTTATGCCGTGATTTTTTACTGCTGGCTTTCCGGTTTTCTTGCCTGGCTGCCTTCCCCCGCCCTGCCAGCGGCGCCTGATTTCGCTAAGGATGTCCGCCCAATCTTTGAACGAAGTTGTTTTCGTTGTCACGGGCCAGACAAACAGAAAAGCGGCTATCGATTGGATATCCGTGAGACCGCTTTGAAAGGTGGCGACACTGGCAAACCGGCTATTATACCTCACAACGCGAAATCCAGCCCACTGATTCGTTACGTCAGTGGATTGGATGACGAGATTTTCATGCCGCCGAAAAAGAGCGATGTCCCGCGACTGACTTCCTCCGAAATCCAGATTCTGACAGATTGGATCGATGCCGGACCATCGTGGCCGGACGCATTCGCCGGAACTACAGCTACCAAGCCGCATTGGTCACTCACGCCGTTAAAAAAAATTTGGCCGCCATCGAACGGTCATCCCATCGATGCCTTTATCCGGGCTGCACCAGGTCACATTAATTCATCTCCCGAGGCGGATCGCCGCGGCCTTATTCGCCGTGCCACCTATGACCTCACCGGTTTGCCTCCTGATTCACAGCAAGTCGAGGCCTTCGTCGCCGACACAGATCCGCATGCGTATGAAAATCTGATCGATCGTTTGCTCGATTCGAAACGGTACGGCGAGCATTGGGCGCGTCATTGGCTCGATGTCGCCAATTATGCGGACACTCACGGCAACGATCACGATTACGTCCGTTCTAATGCCTGGCATTATCGAGATTATGTGATTCGCGCTTTCAACGAGGACAAGCCCTACGCTCGGTTCATTCAGGAGCAGATCGCGGGCGACGCGCTTTTTCCCGATGATTTTCAAGCGACTGTCGCGCTTGGCTTCCTCGCCGCGGGCCCGTGGGATCACACCTTGATGGTAACCGTGCGCGAGGACACTGTGGATCATCACATGGCGCAAAACCTCGACCGCGATAACATGGTGAGCACGGCCATTGGCACATTCGACAGTCTGACAATTCATTGCGCTCGTTGCCACGATCACAAGTTCGATCCGATCAGTCAGAGGGAGTATTATGCGCTCCAGGCAGTGTTTGCCGGAGTCGATCGAGCGAACAGGCCTTTTGATACGAACGCCGATACTCAAAAGCTTCGACGGCAATTGCTCGCGGAACATCGCGCATTGCAACTACGCGACACCGCTCTGCTCGCCAGGCTCGAAACACCGGAATTATCGAGAAAAGTCGCTGCCTGGGAGGACTCCTGGAGAAAGCGCGAAGAGTCATGGGCGCCCTTTGAAATCAGCAGTGTTGTTTCCAGTGGCGGATCGACGTTGACGCGGCAGCCGGACGGCTCATGGTTCGCAAGTGGGACCCGTCCCGAGCGCGATACCTACATTATCACCGCTCGGTTGCATCTTGACAAAATCAAGGCAGTGCGTCTGGAAGTTTTGCCCGACGATCGTCTTCCTCATCACGGCCCTGGCAGATATGACAACGGAAACTTTCACTTAACCGAATTCAAGGTCTTCTTTTCCACCAATTCGCTTGAGCAAAGTGGCCACCCGCTGGTCTTTTCGCGGGCAACCGCCGACTATGACGAGGGGCCAACCATTTCGGCCGCGCAGGCAATCGATGGAAAGAACGACACTCAATGGGGAGTCGATCCTCGCTATGGCGAGGCGCATGAGGCGGTGTTCGAGCTAAAGGATGCCATTGAGTGTCCTTCTGGCACAACCTTTACTCTCTTGCTCGAAAATCTGGCAGGCGCTCCCGGGCATGGAATCGGACGTTTCCGACTTTCTGCCAGCGATTCTGCTTCCGCCACAGACACTCTCGAACCGGCATCGGCGGAGCTAAAGCAGATTTTGCTAGTACCGCCGAGTGAACGCACGATCCATCAACGCCAGACATTGGCTATTGAAGCTTTGAAACGGGAAAATCAGCGAGCGCTTGCTGCATTGCCTGCCCCGGAGCTCGTCTATGCGATCACCAGGGACTTTCCACCCGATGGTGAAAACTTTAAGCCTTCCCCCATGCCGCGTCCGATCCATTTGCTTATGCGCGGCGAACTCGGCAAACCGGGTGATCTGATTAATCCCGGGACCTTGAAATGCATTCCCGGTATGTCCTCGGAGCTTTCCATTCCAGACGCGAGTGATGAATCGGCCCGCCGCGCGGCACTTGCGCGCTGGCTCTCGGATGAGCACAACGTTTTGACCTGGCGCAGCATTGTAAACCGCGTCTGGCATTATCACTTTGGCCGCGGCATTTGTGATACTCCCAACGATTTTGGCAGAATGGGTGGCGTCCCGAGCCATCCCGAATTGTTGGATTGGCTGGCGGTCTGGTTCCGTGATGAGGCGAAAGGTTCGCTCAAAGCACTGCACCGGCTGATCCTCACCAGCGCAACCTGGAAGCAAACTTCGCTGGCCAATCAAGGCTCGCAAACCGACGCCGACAACCGTCTTTTGTGGCGGCAGAACCGCGTTCGGCTCAGCGCCGAACAAGTGCGTGACACATTATTGTCGCTCAGCGGAAAACTGAATCTCACGATGGGCGGGCCACCCGCCATTCAGTTTGTCTCCAAAGGTGACGCCACCTTTATGTCTGGAGGAAACCCGGCATTTCTCGATTACGAACATTTCGATCCCGACGCGCCGGCATCGCGCCGCCGCGCCATCTATCGCTTCCTTTTCCGGACGGTGCCCGATCCTTTTATGGATGCGCTCGATTCGCCGGATGGAGGGGCCGTTACGCCTGTCCGAAATGTTTCGACCACCGCTCAACAAGCATTCGCAATGTTAAACGATCCATTTGTCATCCGGCAGTGCGAGCATATGGCCGAAAATCTCGCCTCAAAAAGCAATGGGGCCGAACCACAGGCCGAATCCGCTTTTCAACTCATTCTTCTCCGCAAACCCAGCTCACAGGAACGAACGAAGTTAGCGCGCTACATCGAACAGCACGGGCTTGCGAATGCTTGCCAATTATTGATCAACACCAGTGAGTTTCTCTATCTGGACTGATTATGACATCATCCTTCTACAATCGCCGCGATTTTCTGGGCACCCTCAGCACCGGGCTCGGCGGAATAGCTCTGGCCTCTCTGATGCGGCGCGAAGCTCATGCCACGGTTCCGCTGCATCATCCGGCGAAAGCAAAAAGAGTGATTCAACTGTTCATGACCGGCGGCGCAAGCCAATGTGACCTTTTCGATTACAAACCACAGCTCATCGCGCGAAGTGGTCAAAAATTTGATCCCGGCACTGGCGAACGAGTCGAGGCGAGCATTAGTGTGCCTGGCGCGATTATGAAAAGCCCATTCGAGTGGGCGCAACATGGTCAATCAGGCCGCTGGGTCAGCAGCGCGTTGCCGCATCTTTCTAAACATGTGGACGACATGGCTTTTCTGATGGCCATGCAATCCAAGTCGAACGTCCACGGCCCGGCCTCTTATCTTCAAACAAGCGGATTTTTGTTGCCAGGATTTCCTTGCGCCGGCGCATGGATTTCTTATGCACTCGGAAGCCTGGCTGACAATGTGCCGGCTTTCGTCGCGCTGCCAGATGGGCGGGGCTTGCCTTACAACGGAAAAAGCGCGTTCACCTCCGGGTTTCTTCCAGCCAATCATCAGGGCACAATTATCAGCGCCTCGGCACCGGAACCCATGACTCATTTGAAGCCGCCGGAGAGCGCAAAGCATATCACCGCGGCAAGTCGAATGGACGGTCTAAAGCTTCTTCGCGAAATGAATTCGGCTTACGCTTCCGAACGGCCAGGAGATTCGCGCCTGACCGCTCGCATTGAGAGCTACGAACTTGCTGCGCGCCTCCAACTCAGTGCGCCTGAATTGGTAAATGTCGCGCGTGAGACCGAGGCCACAAAAAAGCTCTACGGGATGGACCAACCGGAGACGGCCGACTTCGGCAAACGCTGCCTGCTGGCCAGGCGCATGATCGAACGCGGTGTGCGTTTCGTTCAAGTATGGAGCGGCCAGGGCGGTGGCTCTTCAAATTGGGATAACCATACCGACATAACAAAGGAACTTGGTTTTGCCGCTAAAGGCATGGATCTTCCTGCCGCCGGCTTGCTGACCGATTTGAAGTCACGCGGGTTGTTCGAAGACACGCTTCTGGTTTGGACAACCGAGTTTGGGCGAATGCCATTTAGCCAGGGTAGCGTTGGCCGGGACCACAATGGCGGCACTTTTGTCTCCTGGTTTGCCGGCGCTGGCATCAAGCCCGGCATTGCGATTGGCCAAAGCGACGAGTGGTCCTGGAAAGCCGTCGATGGCATCACGACCAACTACGATTTTCACGCCACAATTCTCCACCTGCTCGGAATCGATCACGAGAAGCTCACTTTCCGCCACAGCGGGATTGATCGCCGGCTTACCGACGTGCATGGGCATGTGATTCGGGAGATTCTGGGTTAAGCCAAACCTGGTAGGGGCGACTTCCACGTCGTCCCCATTTTCATTCCCTATCCTTCGCTCTTCCATAATGTTTCAACGGCTTTGCCATATCCGCAGCCGTTATGCGACTCCGGATGACCACGGAGTTGGGACTTGAATTGAATAAAATCAAAGTGGATTAATGCGGAGAACCGGTCGGTAACTGGTTTGCGACAAGGTCAAACCGGTTGTTGTTATAAAATGTAGCATAAATCAAAGGGCTTCCATAGGAAAGTGCGACAAGAAGAAGGCCTGCGATACTCACTCGTGCAAGAGTGATCGACACGACAATCGTGAAAGCGCATACTCCTATCAGGATCAGAAACGCCAGCGCCACAAGAACTATTCTCGGCTTCTGCCCATCGTTTGTTCCCGGAGAAATCTGAGCAATAGTGAGGAAAGGAGGAAGCGAGAATCCAACAATCAGGAATTTGACTAAGCTCAAACCGATGACGCTCCCGCCTGAAGTCACCCTGCCGATAACGAGGAACCCAGCGACAGCAAACGGCAAGAACAAGGCAAAACGAAGCAGAGTAATTTTGAGGAGGAGTCGCAGTAGTTCCCAAATATCGATCGGGTAAAGTGCGTAAAAGGGACTCTGTAATCCAGCACCTTGAGGTGAGGCAAAGCCTCGCCATTTTCCGAAAAAGGTCCCAAACACGACAAAAGCCGAAAAAGTCAGCAAGCCTCCCGAAACGGACTTTGCCACCGACGCAAACAACGACGCGCCAGCGAGTAATATTAGAACGAGAATCACAAAGCCTCGGAATCCCGCCGTCCATGAAGGATTTCCGGCCACCAGATAATCTGTGATAGTTCGTTGCCTTTCAGTCAGCGTGCATGCAACGAAACGTTCCATGATACCGAGCCGGTTCCAATCCAATCCAGCGCGAAGTTCTCCTTGCTTGATCCGGGTCACCGCTTCGGCGGCCTGTTCGGTAAATGTTGCCGCCACCTCCGGATAGTCGGCAGGCCCAGCCATTGGGCTTGGGGTCATCCGGGCGGCCTGAAGAAAAATCGTCTCAGGGAGTAAATATCTTTGGCGCACCCGTTGGTACGCGATTGGAAATATCATCAGAACGATTGCCGAAAAAATGCATGGCAGCAGATCGAGCAAAGCTCCCTTGCTCGGTGTAATTCCCAACGCATGGATCAGCCAGCCCACTGGTGGCACCCAATATGCGGTGGCAGAAATCCCTTCCGCTATCGCTTGCTTATTAGGTAGAAAAAACAGCAGGCCAAAGGCAGCCAGCGTAAACAAAAGGGACAGGTGGTAAAAAAAAGTTCGAACTCCAATCACGACCAGGGAAACGGCGAAAGCCACAATAAAAAACCACTCGATCGTTCCAAAACAGATGGCGGTGAGAGTCGAATAGATTCCATTGCCTGCCTTTGCCGCAAGAACATAATACAGAATACTAAAATCCACGGCGGACCAAAGTGAACCTCGCAGGAAAGTTCGGAATTGCGTTTTGAAAATGTTCTCGTCAGAAATGGGAAGACAATTGAACACGCGCAATGCCGGTGAGAAATAAAGGGCTGCATTCAGAAGCGAAGCGCGTATGAACAGCGAACCAAGCTGCCAGAGTACAATAAGGCCGATCACCTGTTCCACTGAGCGCGGTTGGAGTATCAGCATGACCCCGGCCAGGAAAAGAAAAACCACACGAGCCATCCAGGGCCTGGTATGGAGATTTTGCCGTCTCGTCTTCCGAGCGTGACGATATTCCTTTCGAAGCTGCTTCGACGACCGTAGCGCGGTCCGGATTCGCCTCCGAACCGAAAGCTCAAATGACTTGTTCCGAAGGTTCATTATATCTCCTCTACACGCAATTTCCGAAAAAGCTCATCGAAAGCAGAGCCGTTGCTGCGTTCAGCCTCGCGCAGTCCGGCCGTTTGTTCAAACGCTCGCACTTTGCCTCGATGAATAATGCATACGCGATCTGAGAATCGCTCTGCCGCATCGAGGATCTGAGTTGAATAGATAATGGTCTGACCCTTGCTGGCGGCTTCGCGAGCATGGCTTTTAAAAGCGTTCAGGCCGTTCGGATCCATGCCTGATGCAAACGGTTCATCTAGCAACCATAATTCCGGATTGACCGCAAGAAGCGCCACTAAGGCTGCTTTGTACCGCTGCCCACGTGACAGTACGAAAAAAGGAGCGTTCGCCAGAGGCAACAGATCAAACTCCTCAAGAAGTTTGATTACACGCTCTTCCAATGATGTTTCAACGACTTTGCCATACAGTCGAATAGCCATGCCGATATGGCGCAAGGGTGACCATTCCTCGAACACAGCCGGAAAATCGGCCAAGAAAGAAAAACGTCTCCTGAGATCAATGCGTTTGCGTGTAAACTTCTCCGTATCGTACAAGACCTGTCCATTATCCACAGCCACCGTTCCTGCCAGGCATCTCAGCATAGTTGTTTTGCCCGCCCCATTTTGGCCGAGAAGCGCCACAATCTGCCCAGGCTCGAAAACGATCGAGATTTCATCCAGCGCTCGCAATCCTTTGTAACTCTTGACGACCTTCTCCAACTGGATTCTCATAGGTGGCCAGAAGCGTAGCAATTTCCTGAAAGATGCAAATGGAAACCAGAAGAGGAATGGTAATCACGGGCCACGCTGCCGCTTATAACGGTTATGTCCCGCCTTTGCGAGCTTGGCCTAAGAGTAGTGTGTGTAAGGTGAAGTGCATGTCAGAGCGCATCACGATGAATCCCGATATCTGCAAAGGCAAACCTGTAACCAGGGGCACGCGCGTTTCGTTTCAAACTGTTCTGGAGTTTTTGGCGGCTGGAGACTCTCCCGACGATATTTTGGCAAAAGTATCCGGCGCTTAAGCAAGAGGACGTCCGGGCTTGCCTAGACTTCACCACCTCAAGTCAGTGCCTCCCATCTGTTCCCACGAGCAACACTAAAATCGTAGAGGCTCTTTAGCCCCCTTCTTCAGAAGATCCTCAAGCAGCGGAAGCGTGACTGCAACGCCCGCCTTTTTGATGTGCCCCAAAGTTTTCTTCCAAATTGTGTCATTCCGGGCAGCATCCAGAAACTCATGGCCCTTCCACGTTAGTCGGATGGCCACCGTCGCCGCGGGGTACCCATTGCCGTCCTTCACAATATCTCCGTCCACTAGCCGCGCCTCAATGCACAGCGCCATATGGTAAACCTTCTGGTTCTCCGTGTATCCAGACAAGTCCGGCGCGGGATCTTCCCCTTCCACCTCAAGCAGAGACAGCCGAATTATCCCCATGTCGAGTTTCATTCCCTTACCGCCTCACTTGACTCTAGCAAAACTCCCTGCCGCAAGAACCGGGTCGAATCCACGGTTTCACCGCGCAACATGCTCCCATAGATTTCCCTCATTCTAGGCTCAGGAACGTCGGCGTCAACAAACCGGAATGCCGACGCAGCCAAATACTCCAGGCTCACGTCGAACGCTAGCCACTGCCGCCGTTCCATTTCCGCCACCGCGCCTGTGGTATTTGAACCAGCGAAAATATCCACGACCAGATCATCCGGCTCGGTCAGCAGCCGAATGAAAAACTCTGGCAGTTTCCCGGGAAAACGCGCAGGGTGCTGCTGAGCTCCCACTATTTTGCATGCTCTCAGATACTGCCCATTGCTCTCGGTATTCGGGATTTGCAGCAAATTTGCCGGTATCGCCCCCCCATTGTCCTTTCCGAACCCCTCGGCAATATCGTGCCCACTCGGTCGTTTGGCTGGCTTGTAAAAGGCCCCAGGATCCTGAATAAGCTTCTTCATCCTTTCACTGTAAGGTGTCAGCACCTTCGCTACATCCGCCTTCGGCCAGGCGGTCTTCGAAAGCCACCAAACCGTGTTCACCGAATCCTTTGCCCGCAGCTTCCGCTTGTTCACCCACTCGATAGGCGAGGGCAATTTTGCAGGATTATGCCAGTAGAAGTCCTGTGCTAGCTTGAAACCCAACTCATCGCAAAATTTAAGGAGTACGCGAAACGGATACAGAGCCCGCTCTGGCGCGCCTTTCACGTACGCCCCCCCAATATCAATGACGAATGATCCGTCACGACGGAGCTTGCTGAAGACCAACTCCCCAAACCGACCCAGCCACTTTACATACTCCTGCTGTGTCCTGTTTCCAGACCGATCGAGGTACTCCTTTTCCCGCTGTAGGGCGAAAGGCGGCGAGGTGATCACCAAGTTGACACTTTCGTCCGGCAGATCTGCTTTCCAGCACATTGGGATCCTAAGCTTAGAATTCCACGTGGACAAGTTGTCGCG
>JADMIO011306008.1_pt1 | contig 65925 bp, 68 predicted proteins | sample 8958161 | NCBI WGS metagenome assembly JADMIO01 (sample SAMN16585339, study PRJNA669376) | soil metagenome | isolation source: Crop rotation soil | place: USA: Cullars Rotation, Alabama | collected 2011
GCGACAACTTGTCCACGTGGAATTCTAAGCTTAGGATCCCAATGTGCTGGAAAGAATATGTCAAATGTCTGTTCGATTTCACCACTACCGCATGATGCGAGCTTTCGTCGCTACTTTCGCGTGCAAACAAATGACCATTCTTTTTTGGTAATGGATGCGCCGCCTGCGTTGGAAAATACGCGTCCCTTTATTGCCATTACTCATGCATTACGCGCATTGGATTTAACCACGCCCGAAATTATTGCGGCAGATGCTTCCCAAGGATTTTTATTGATCACTGATTTTGGAGATGATACTTACTTAAAAGTATTAAAGACAGAAAATGCGGATCAATTGTATCAACGTGCTTTGCTAGCCTTAGCAACACTCTCAACCTGTCGTCACGTGCCCAATCATCCATTACCGCTTTTTACTGCTGATTTCATGCTAAAAGAATGGGAATGGCATAAAGAATGGTTTACCGATAAATGGTTAAATATGCCCATCGAAAATAGCAGAGCAGTGGATGCAGATTATCAACAGTTAGTCGCAGCAGCCATCCTGCAACCGCAAGTATTCATGCATCGTGATTATCACTCAGGTAATTTGATGCGTTTGCCGGATTCAGTTGGCATTCTGGATTTTCAAGACGCATTTATTGGACCTATTACGTATGATTTAGTTTCATTGTTACGTGATTGTTATATTGCATGGCCAGAAGAAAAAGTAGATACATGGCGCGAATTCTATTTCCAATTGCTGTGCGCGCAAGGTGTATTGAATCCAGCGCAACAACCAGCATTTAAACGTTGGTTTGATTGGATGGGCATGCAGCGTCATTTAAAAGCCCTCATGACATTTGCGCGCAAACAGGTGCGCGACCAGCAAGCGCAATATTTACAACACATCCCACGCACACTCAATTATTTATTAACCGTGAGTGCGAGATATACAGAATTAAATGCCTTACATGCATATTTAACCTCCGTGGCGGTTCGAGTAGCTAAGCGAGGTGATATATGCGCGCAATGATTCTGGCCGCGGGGCGCGGTGAGCGCATGGGTGAATTAACGCGGCATACCCCCAAGCCACTCGTACGGGTAAATAATCGTTATTTGATTGAATATGCGTTAGCAAGCTTAAAACAAGCGGGTATATTAGAGGTGGTCATTAATGTCTCGTATTTAGCTAGCGATATTATACGCACTATCGGGAATGGTATGCGTTACGGCATGAAGATTCAATATTCAGAAGAACCAGAACGTTTAGAAACAGGTGGTGGCATTGTTAAAGCCTTACCCATGTTAGGTGATGCACCGTTTTTAGTCTTAAGTGGTGATGTCATTACGGATTACCCATTGCAGACGTTACCAAAACAAATTGAGCGCTTAGCGCATTTAGTGTTGGTAGATAATCCTGCGTTTCATCCGCAAGGTGACTTTGGCTTAGACGCTAATCAATTAATTAGCATGCAAGCAAAACCAACCTTCACTTTTGGGAATATTGGGATTTATCATCCGGATTTATTTGTTGCTTGTAAGGTCGAGCATTTTCCTTTGTCGCGGGTATTATTTCCGGCGATTGAGAAAGGGCAGGTGAGTGGAGAATATTTTCAAGGGAGTTGGTTTAATGTAGGTACTCCCAATGATGTAAAGCTTGTGGTATTGTGAGTGACCTTTCTTCAGCGTATACATACGCACCTCTTTAATTTTATCTTGTCATCCCGAGCAAAGCGAGGGATCCCCATTCTATTGCAGTAAGTTAACAGATCCCTCGCTTTGCTCGGGATGACAAACTTAGCTGCTATCCAAACAACAAATAGTAAAAATTCAAGCATTTCAACCCAACCACAGGAACCCAAACAATGTCGCTAGCCGTTATTTATAGTCGCGCCTCAACCGGCGTTCATGCTCCCTTAGTTACTGTTGAAGCACACCTCACTCCAGGCATGGTGGGCTTAAGCATCGTCGGACTTCCCGAAACCACCGTCAAAGAAAGCAAAGAACGTGTGCGCAGTGCACTCCTTAATTCGCATTTTGAAATTCCCATGATGCGCATCATCATCAACCTCGCGCCAGCCGATTTACCCAAGGAAGGCGGCCGCTTTGATTTGCCGATTGCCATCGGCATCCTCGTCGCATCCAAACAAATTCCTCTTGAAGGGTTAGAAAATATTGAATTCACCGGCGAACTCGCTTTATCCGGTGAATTGCGTCCTGTGCGCGGCGTATTACCTATGGCGCTTGCTGCGGAAAGTGACGGCCGTCAATTGATTGTTCCTGAGGCAAATGCAGCGGAAGCGGCTTTTGCTGAACGCGCGGAAGTGCGTTACGCATCGAGCTTATTGGAAGTGTGCGCGCATTTACAAAATAGAATCAGCTTACCCGTGTGCCAAAACGCGCGGCTCCACCAACAAAAAATTTCTTATGCTGATTTATCCGACGTCAAAGGCCAACAACATGCAAAGCGAGCACTCGAAATCGCAGCCGCCGGTCAACATAGTTTGTTATACGTAGGTCCACCTGGCACCGGTAAAACGATGTTAGCGAGTCGCTTGCCATCCATCTTACCCCCGCTAGATGATGAAAAAGCATTATCCATCGCATCGATTGCATCTGTTAGCAGCGGGGGGTTTGATGCCAAACTCTGGCGCCAAATTCCTTTTCGCGCCCCGCATCATAGTAGTTCCAGTGTGGCTTTAGTCGGTGGTGGTTCACCACCCCGTCCCGGGGAAATTTCACTCGCCAATCACGGTGTTTTATTTTTAGATGAATTACCCGAATTCAGTCGTCATGTCTTAGAAAATTTACGTGAACCCTTAGAGTCAGGTCACATCACTATTTCACGTGCTGCCATGCAAACGTTATTCCCCGCGCAATTTCAATTAATTGCTTCAATGAATCCGTGTCCTTGTGGTTATGCAGGTAGCCAAGTAAAAACCTGTCGTTGTCATCCTGAACAAATTCAACGTTACATGCATAAAATATCCGGACCATTGCTTGATCGGATTGATATGCACGTGGAAGTAGGGCGCTTATCACCAGTGGTATTAGCAGATACGCAGTCATCACCAGCGGAAACGAGCGCAAATATCCTAATCCGCGTTATCACAGCGCGTGAACGTCAACAGAAACGTCAACAAAAATCCAATGCATTACTGACTGTGCCTGAATTAGAGCAAGTTGCCCATTTACAAGCGGAGGCTAAAACCCTATTGCATGAGGTCATGACGTGCTTTTCCTTCTCCGCAAGGGTCTATCACCGCCTGATTAAGCTTGCCCTCACGATTGCTGACCTTGAGGGGGTGGATGTCATAACCCCGGCTCACTTAAGTGAAGTATTGAATTATCGCTGTCTAGATAAGGCAGGTATGTGTAAAATATGACCAAATCTGGGTAGCAAAATCCGCTCTGGCGTCTATACTAGAAATAGACAAGTTTAGTATCATGCTTACTACCCAATGGCATGATAACTAAAATATATAAAGGAGATGCCTATGTCTTTAGCATTCTATCCTCATGCTGACGAGGTCCCCACAGGTACGCTTGATGTGCGTATAGAGATTTTACTCGAAGCCGCCCGTGATTATAAAGCCGTCGTTTTAGATAGCGGGGCGAAATCGATGCTAGATAGTGGTGAAATCGATGCTAGTGATACAGCTCGCATTATCCGCACCTCAGTACCACGTGAAATTGAGTACTCCTATAATTGGGATGATATTGCGCTTGTATTGCGTGAAGTGCGCGATTTATCAGAAGCATCCAAAGAAGATAAAAGCGTTAAAAGTCGTCATCTGATGAAATTAGCCGAAGTTTACGAAGTATTGCGCGGAGCAAAAATGTCAAAACTGGAAGCGGTACGTCTTGCTTTAGTCAATGAAGCAAAACAATTGCAAAGTGGTTCGACACCTCAAGTGATTTAGGCTGCGATTAATGCTTTTTTTAATTTCTTCATCGCATTTTTTTCTAACTGTCTGACGCGTTCAGCAGAAATTTGATATTTGTCAGCTAAATCTTGTAACGTTAATTTACTATTATCATCTAACCAACGTGCGCGAATAATATCTTGACTACGTTCATCTAAGTGCGTTAACGCCTGATACATTGCGTGGCTGGATTGCTCTGCCCAATTGGTTTGTTCAATATCGCGCGCAGGATTGTAGCGATGGTCTTCTAAAAACCCTGCTGGAATAAAAGCATGATCGTCATCATCGTCTAAATGGCTATCAAAGGAGGCATCGGAACTGGAAAGACGCATTTCCATCTCGCGCACTGTTTCAGCTTTCACACCTAAATCTTCTGCGACATCATTGACTTCTTGATTGGTCATCCAACCAATGCGTTTTTTAAGACTACGTAAATTAAAAAATAATTTGCGTTGTGCTTTGGTGGTTGCCACTTTGACAATCCGCCAATTACGCAAAATGTATTCGTGGATTTCAGCTTTAATCCAGTGCATAGCAAATGTTACTAAGCGCGCACCGACATTCGGGTTAAAACGTCTGACCGCTTTCATTAACCCAATATTACCTTCTTGAATCAAATCAGCGAGAGGTAAACCATAACCAACATATCCTTTGGCGACGCGTGCGACATAACGTAAATGCGACATAATCAACCGCTTTGCTGATCCTAATTCCCCATGGGTATGTAGGCGAGTAGCAAGGTCATACTCTTCTTCTTCCGTTAACATCGGAATTTGATTGATATGTTGCAGATAGGCGTCAAGGCTGCCTATGGGCAGATGTAAATCAAGTTTTTGTAAGCTTTTAGTTGTCGTCATAAGTGGGCCATTGTACTCAATTCTTATGCCCGGGTGCAACTGTTTAAATGATGCTCAATAAGCTTATTCGAATAAGGCTTCTACAAATTCATCGGCATCAAAGGGTTTTAAGTCTTCAATCCCTTCCCCTACTCCAATAAATCGGATAGGAATCTTAGTTTGCTGCGCGAGAGCAAATAAAATACCACCTTTCGCTGTGCCATCTAATTTAGTGAGAACCAGGCCTGTGACGCCAATAGCAGCATTAAATTGGGTCACTTGATTCAAGGCATTTTGCCCTAGGGTTGCATCTAGCACTAATAACACTTCATGTGGGGCGGTTGGATCAAGCTTGCCGAGGACACGCTTAATTTTTTGTAATTCTGCAATTAAATGCGCTTGGGTATGTAAGCGACCTGCGGTATCAGCAAATAAAATATCCATCTTTCGCGCAGCCGCAGCTTGTGCGGCATCATAAATTACCGCAGCGGTATCTGAACCTGGTTTTTGTGCAATGACAGGGATTTGGTTGCGTTCACCCCAGATTTGTAATTGCTCAATCGCAGCTGCGCGGAAAGTATCACCCGCTGCTAACATGATTTGCTTCCCTAAGTGTTTGTAATGAGAAGCTAATTTACCAATGGTCGTGGTTTTGCCCGCACCATTAATCCCGACGACTAAAATAATATAGGGTTTAGATTGCTCATTAATAGTTAGAGGAATGTTAGAAGGTTCTAACATTTGGCGCATTTCAGTTTTTAAGCAAGTAAAAGCCGCAGCCGAATCGCTTAACTCATTGCGCGCGAGTTTTTGAGTGAGGGTATTGATCAAGTGCTGGGTTGTTTCAATGCCCACATCTGCTGTGAGTAAGACGGTTTCAATGTCGTCGATGAGGGATGAATCTAATTCCTTCCGACCCAAAAAGACATTGGCTAAGCTAGAAGTAAAAGAAGAACGGGTTTTAGCCAATCCAGATTTTAAACGCGAAAAAAAACCTGCGCGTTCAGTGGTTGTTTCCTCAGAACTAGATTTGCGCTTTAAAAAATCAAACATACCCATTCTCAAAATAATAAGTGCCCAGATACTATCACCATTTCTATGCCGCAGCTATTGGTCGTGGCCCGTAAAGATGTGTGACCAATAGTCAGATGTAGCCTAGATGAAGGCCGCGCGTTTCATCCAGGAACAAACCCCTGTATGATACTCGCCCATGCACCCAGGCCAAGTAAGAATCATAGGCGGCAAATGGCGCGGACGTCGTCTACCGATCGCACACGTAGAAGGCTTACGCCCCACGCCCGATCGCGTGCGCGAAACCCTTTTTAATTGGCTATCTTCACTATTGCCCGGGGCAAATTGCCTTGATTTATTTGCGGGAACGGGAGTCCTTGGTTTTGAAGCTTACTCGCGGGGTGCGAAAAGCGTCGTCTTAGTAGATCAGTCACCTATCGTAGTAAAACAATTACGCCAAATTCAAACGACCCTGGATGTCAACGCTATCCGAATTCATCAAGCCGCCGTGCCAGACCAATTACCCAAAGCAACCGAACCTTACGATATCGTGTTCCTAGATCCACCTTACACCGCCAATGTCCTGTTTAGCACGTGCACCTTCCTTGAAAACAATCACTATTTAGCCAATCCAGCGTATATCTATCTGGAAGCGAATGCCGTAATCCAGGATAATGACTTGCCCACCAATTGGCGTCTACTGAAAAGCCAAAAAGCAGGGGCAGTCTTTTATCACTTAGCAAAAAGAGAGTTAAACGCAGTATGACAAACCAAAGACCACGCATCTTATCCGGCGATACACCCACAGGACGTTTACATTTAGGTCATTGGGTCGGCTCAATTGAAAATCGTGTGCGCATGCAAGATGAATATGATTGTTTTTTTGAAATAGCTAATGTCCAAGCATTTACGACCCGCTGGGATCGTAGCAAAGAAGTACGTGAAAACGTATTGGATGTGGCGGCAGATTATATTGCCGCAGGGATTGATCCTGAAAAAAGCACGATCTTTATTCAATCCGAAATTCCTGCCATTGCCGAATTAACCATTTTTTTTAGCATGCTGGTGCCATACCCGCGAGTGATGCGCAATCCAACTATTAAAGATGAAATTCGCGATAAAAATTTAGGCGATAATTACCCATTCGGGTTTTTGTTATATCCGCTCAATCAAGCGGCTGATATTTTAGCGTTTCGTGCCAATGTCGTGCCGGTGGGTGAAGATCAAATTCCCCATTTAGAATTGACCCGTGAAGTGGCAAGAAAATTTAATCAAGTGTATTGCGGCGTCGATCCGCATACGGAAGATCAAGATTATGTGAAGCGTGGGGGCTTATTTCCGGTGCCGGAAGTTAAATTAGGCCGCACGCGACGCTTAATTGGTATAGGCGCGCCTTCTGAGCATGGCATTTTACTGAAAATGTCTAAATCATTAAACAATGCGATTTTTTTAAGTGACGATACCGATACAATTAAGAAAAAAGTCATGTCCATGTACACAGACCCGAAACGTTTAAAGCCTACGGATAAGGGCACCACTGAAAACAACCCATTATGGATTTTTCATGATACCTTTAACCCAGATAAGGTATGGGTCGAGGAAACGAAACTGCGTTATCGTGAAGGCACCGTGGGTGATGTGGAATGCAAAAAGAAATTAATTGATGTCTTGGATGAGATCATTCGTCCCATGCGTGAGCGCCGTGAACAAATTTTAAAAGATCCCGCCTATCTCAAAGGTGTAGTAAAACACGGCATCGATAAAGCCAATGCGATTGCCAATGAAACATTATTATTAGCCAAAGAAGCTATGCACCAAAGGTATTCATAATGACAAACCATGACCACAAAAAAGACGACAATGATTTAACTGCCTATAAAATTCTTAACATGAGCTTGTTGCAATTTATGTTGCTGCTTGGCATCTTAGGTATTCTCATGGCAGTCTGCGTGCATTATTTTTTTTAAGGAAGTTGCTACTTCCCCATTGCAGCTTTTGTGAAATCATATAACATAAGGTGCTTTCCGCCGCATTTTGTGAACGGGTTTTTTGAAATCAATATTTGGACACTATAAAAGGAACAATTCTCATGCGTAAACATATTCTCATTGCGACCTTAATTTTAAGTATGTTGGGCTTAACCGCTTGCTCAAAAGGCGACGACACCACCCCAACTACCGACGATACCAACCAAGCACAACCTGTTACCCCACCACAAGATGCTAACCAAGCTGCAGCCCCATCCAACAATTTAGATCAAAGCAGCAATAGCCAATCGTCATCCAATAGCCAACAAATGGCAAACAATGATCCAAGCGCTACTAACCCAGCTGAACCATCTGCTAGCATGAACAACAATAGCAGCACCCCAGATGCTACAGGCAATAGCCCAGTGTCCGTATCATCCACCGATGGTACAGCAGCGCCAGATGCAACCGCACCAGCGCAACCTACTGAAGCACAAGCACCAACATCTACCCAAGCGCCAACTGAAGCCCAAGTGCCACCAGCAAACAATGGCAGCACCGCACCAGCTAATAACAACAGTGCGCCAGCACCAACCCCAGACAATACCCCAGTTCCAGGCGACAGCAGCCAAACACCACCAAGTTCCAATTAATGAGGCTTGGATGATAAAAAACCCACCGCTTGGTGGGTTTTTTTTTGTAGTACAGTACGGCCTATCTTTTATGGTAATCTTATTCGATATTTGATGACTTAATAGGTTAAGCACAAGATGAGAGGTTCCGATTTTTTAGTACGGATGATTGGAAGCACTGTCGGTATTGTGTGTGCCGTTTCCGTCGCATTCGCAGCTGTCCCAGCTCCGATTTCAGTCACTTCTCTCGATGACGCAGCCCCAATCCAACAAGATAAGCCAAGTACACACGAAGAAACTGCTTCGCGTGTGTGGAATTTGCAAGACGCCGATATTTTGAGTGTGATTAACGAAGTGTCACAAGAAACAGGCAAGAATTTTGTCGTCGACCCCCGAGTGAATGGCAAAATGTCATTAATCTCCAGCAAGCCACTTAAAAAGAATGAAGTTTACGATGTTTTCTTATCTGTATTAAGTTTGTTAGGTTATTCCGCGATACCTAGCGGTGACGTGGTTAAAATCGTACCCAACATGGAAAGCGGCGAACAAGCAACCCGTGTAGCAAATAAAGGCGCTCCGGGTCATGGTGATGAAGTCGTGGTACGTGTGATTCCCTTAGAAAATGTATCTGCTACGCAATTAATTCCTGTGATACGACCTCTGTTGCCACAGTGGAGTAATATTTCATCTTATACACCTGGTAATGTGCTTATTTTATTAGGCCGTGCTGCGAATTTATCGCGAATTTTAACCATTATTCAAGATGTGGATAAAGCTGCTAATAGTTCTATCCAGCTAATTCCGTTAAAACATGCCTCAGCCACCCAAGTAGCAGCCGTGCTAAACAATTTACAAACGGCAGCGAGAGCTGCCGGTGAAGCCCCTGTTGTTTCTGTCGCAGTCGATGATCGTAGTAATAGTATTTTGTTAAGTGGAACCAAAGCCATGCGTTTGCGCATGCGTGTTTTGATATCGCAATTAGATTCACCCGCCGCGACTCCTGCTGGCAATACCGAAGTGATCTATTTACGTTACTTAGAAGCAAAAAACTTAGCGCCGCTCTTAGGTAAAATCGCCAATAATATTTTAGGCAAAGATAGTGGTGCGCATTTCGATGCAAGCACCGCTATTAACACAGCGGCAAATGATAAAGGTGGCGATGCAAAAAGCGCACCCAGAGAAGTACCTAATTTTTCTAATATTCAAGCTGAACCCAATACCAATGCCATTATTATTACTGCTCCCCCGGCTTTAATGACAGCGATGAAAAACGTTATTGCGCGTTTAGACATACGTCCTGCGCAAGTGTTAGTGGAAGGGATTATTGCCGAAGTCGATGAAAGTGATTTAACTAGCTTAGGTATCCAGTGGGGTAGTGTAAACAGCGCAGGTAATGTGTCTGCTGCAAATAATACCTTGCAAGGGTCCGTTACGTCCTTCCCTAATTTTGGTGCGGGGGTGGTTGGAATTATGCCTAGCGTGCAAATTCGTGCCGTGTTAAGCGTGTTAGAAAATTTAAACGGCGTCGATATTTTATCGACCCCCTCCATTATGGTGTTAGACAACCAAAAAGCAACCATTGAAATTGGCCAAGATGTTCCATTCCAGACCGGTTCTTATGCAACCACAGGTAGCAGTAATACCGTGACACCTTTTACCACCATCGATCAAAAAGCAGTGACGTTAAAATTAGATGTGGTGCCACAAATCAACTTAGGTAAGTCTGTGCGTTTAAAATTGAATTTGAAAAACGATACCTTACAAAATCCACTTAATCCTGGGTTAAATCCAATTATTAACACCAGTAAAATTGCTAACTCTGTCATCATTAATAGTGATGACGTCTTAGTGTTAGGTGGCCTAATTAGTCATACCAATAATGAAAACATTAATAAAGTGCCCATTTTAGGTGACTTGCCAATCATTGGTAAATTATTCCAACAAAGAACCAGCAATCAACAAAAGAAAAATTTAATGGTGTTTATCAAGCCTATCATTGTGAATAACTCTGATGATTCATTAACTATTTCTCAATTAAAATATAGCGCCACACGTGTCATTCAAGCCAATTATACCGAAGATTTAATTAACGTTGGTAAAGACCCATTACATCCAATGTTACCGCCATGGCGTAATAGTAAAGATTTACCTAGACCATTTGAGAAAGTAAGCAAATGACTTTGCCGCGATTTGCGTTTGCCAAACGCTACGGTGTGCTAGTAGAAAGCACGGATAATAATCAAGCAACGGTGCTCTATGCCACCTTGCCGCGGCTTGCCGTTCTAAACGAATTACATCGTTCATTGCAAATGCCACTCGTCTTACAACAAGTCTCCGCTGATGAATTCAATGCACGTTTGGTGCATTACTATGAAACCGATTCCACGACAGCTATGCAAATGGCAGAAGATTTTGGTGATTCATTGACATTATCAGACTTAATGCAAGAATTACCTAAAGCGGAAGATTTATTGGAGCGTCAAGATGATGCGCCGATTATTCGTTTATTGAATGCGTTATTAAGCGAAGCCATCAAAGAAGGTGCATCCGATGTGCATATCGAAACGTTCGAAGAAAAAGTCACCATTCGCTTTCGCGTCGATGGTGTTTTGCGTGAAGTTTTAGCGCCACCACGGGTGCTTGCGCCATTAATTATTTCACGTATCAAAGTCATGGCTCGTTTAGATATTGCGGAGAAACGTTTTCCGCAAGATGGTCGCATTACCTTGCGTATTGGCGGAAGAGCAGTCGATGTTCGTGTATCCACAATGCCAACTAATCACGGTGAACGCGCCGTGTTACGTTTATTAGATAAGCAAAACGCACGTTTAGATTTGGCAGAACTCGGTATGGAAAAAGGGACGTTAGATTTATTACGCACGCTTATTGCAAAACCACATGGCATTATTTTAGTAACAGGCCCAACCGGTTCCGGTAAAACGACAACATTGTACGCTGCCTTAACAGTATTAAATGATAAAGAACGTAACATTCTCACCGTAGAAGATCCGATCGAGTATGATTTAGAGGGTATTGGACAAACGCAGGTAAATAGCAAAATCAACATGACGTTTGCTAAAGGGTTGCGCGCTATTTTGCGGCAAGATCCTGATGTAGTGATGGTAGGTGAAATTCGTGACGTAGAAACCGCACAAATTGCGATTCAATCCAGTTTAACCGGTCACTTAGTGTTATCTACGTTACACACAAATAGTGCAATAGGTGCAATAACACGGTTAGGGGATATGGGCGTAGAACCATTTTTATTAGCATCCAGCTTAACAGGTGTCTTAGCACAACGTTTAATGCGTTTGTTATGTCCTGATTGTAAGAAAGCAGTTGTGCCGAATGCCTTTGAACGTGACATGCTAGGCTTAAGCAAAGACGATACCCGCACTATTTATCACCCAGTGGGTTGCAAATCATGCCGCCAAACAGGGTATGCCACGAGAACAGGTGTGTATGAATTAATTGCGATTGATGACCAATTACAAACCATGATTCACGATCAAGCCTCCGAACAAAAAATGCGTCAATACGCGCGTATGTCATCTAAGAGTTTGCGTCAAGATGGTTATCGTCGGGTGTTATTAGGTGATACTTCATTAGAAGAAGTATTACGCGTCACCAGCGAGGATTAACATGCCAGCCTATCATTACGTTGCAGTTGATTTAGCCGGTAAAGAAGAAAAAGGGGTCATTGAAGCGGATAGCGAAAAAGCTGCGCGTCAAATGTTACGCAATAAGTCACTTTTTCCGATGAACATCACCCCAGCTACCGCCAAAAAATCCACTGTTGAACCGAGCTTTTTAGCTAGCTTAAAAAAACCACGCGGCTTAAGTGCGAAAGATACGGCACTCATCACGCGGCAATTTGCTACATTATTAGCCGCAGGTATGCCCATTGAAGAATCATTAGCTGCGGTTGGAGAACAAAGTGAAAAAGCGTACGTCAAAGGATTGATTTTATCGGTGCGCACCAAAGTCGTGCAAGGTCATGCATTAGCATCGGCCTTACGCGAGCATCCCCAAGCATTCTCCGCCTTGTATTGTGCAACCGTTGCCGCCGGTGAAAAATCAGGGCACTTGGATAAAGTATTATTACGCTTAGCAGATTACACCGAACAACAATGGAATTTACGTTCTAAATTACGTACTGCGTTAATTTATCCAATGATGATTGTCTTAGTTGCGTTTGGGATTGTTGGATTTCTATTAGAATACGTCGTACCGAAAATGATTGCGGTCTATTCTCATCTCAATCAAGCGTTGCCAGCATTAACCCAAATATTAATCGCAGTGAGTGATTTTGTAAAAACGTATGGTTTGTTAGTGATTGTCGTGATGATTGTTGGCATTTTCTTATGGTTCCGTGCTTTAAAGCGCAGTGTCCTCTTACGCGAAAAAACCCACGCATTTATCTTACGCATACCCTTGATCGGCTATGCTTTTAAAACCGCCGACAGCGCGCGTTTTACTCGCACACTTTCCATCTTATCCGCCGCAGGCGTTCCCGTGGTTGATGCGATGGCTATTTCCGCCAAACTGATTAACGCCATCCCTATTCGCAAAGCAGTAGAAGCCGCCGCCGTACGTGTTAGCGAAGGTGTGGCTATCCACATTGCGTTAAAAAACACGACATATTTTTCACCCATGAATGTACACATGATCGCAAGCGGCGAAGCCAGTGGCGAATTAGAAAGCATGTTAGAGCGCGTAGCGCACAATCAAGAAAACGAAATCATCCGTTTGATAGATGTCAGCTTAGCTTTATTTGAACCAGTCATTATTTTGCTGATGGGTGTTGTCGTCTTATTCATCGTCTTAGCCGTATTGCTCCCAATTTTCCAACTCAATCAGTTTACTGGCTAAAGCAATGTAGCCTGGATGAAACAAAAAACGTTTCATCCAGGGCTTTTCTCTGAATCCCGCAAACACTCCTAGCTGAAGCTCTCTGCTCCATCCAGGCTGCAATTAAATGGGATATGATCGGAATTTATACAAATCTTATCCGATTCTAGCACATTTCCCTATGTCGCACCATTAGGCATATACCCCGCACACCTTATGGTATTACGAATGGGTAGTCATAGAGGGGGTTGATAGAATGGTGTTAGAACCTTTGCGCATTCGACGTAAGCGTTCCTTTAAAAATTAATCTCAAGGAGAGATACCATGTCGACAAACAACAATAACTCAAACAGCTCAAACAACACCCGTAACCAAGGTGGCGACAACAGACAAAACCAAAACCCAAACCGCAACCCAAATCAAGGTGGCAACCAAGGTGGTCATGGTAGCAACCAAGGCGGTCAAGGTGGCAAAGATCAACAAAAGAAATGGTAAATAATTAAAATCGCCCCTCTCAGTGATGTGAGGGGCGTTTTTTTTGCGTTAAAGAGAGTTACTCGATGATATCAATGCCCATGCCACCAAATACTTGTTCCATAGTTTCTTCTGCTGCATCTGCCAACGAATAAGTCGTATGACCAAACCAGCGACGAATCGCCACTAATTCACGACCACGTAAGAAGATATAAAAACCTAAGAACAACATGTCTGGGTCTTCAGTCGATTTATTTTCTTGAAAAGCATAACGTTCCGCATAAGGCAGGCGTTTGGATGATTCTGCGACAGTGTATTCAGATAACAAATTAAATGCTTCTTCTGCAGTTGCTGCTTGCTCACATTTCTTTTGCACAGTTTCATAATCATTAATACGCAAACTAACAATGCGTTCTAATTCTTCTTCTTTGAATAACTCAGTAAAACCGTGTGGTAAGCGCTCATCAATGCCGAAGACTTTATTGATAAAATCCGCGTATTGAATTTTAGTCATTTGAGCATTGAACATTTTATAAAAGAAAGGTACTGCCAGGCACGCGCGTTTGAAAGAAGGTAAATTAATGTAAAGCCTATCATCGCGGATAGTTAATGTGCCAAGACGTAATGGGTGATCTGGGTTGCGTTTGAAAGATTCTAACGATTCAAAATGTTGATCATCACATTCAGCCTTCCAAAACCAATTCCAACTATGTGCCGTTGGGTTTTTTTCACAACAAGCAAGGCTATTAATTTTTTCGATTAACGCTGTTTTGTCATTTAATTGGTATGAGAGACGAATAGGTTGGTAAGCCTCACCCGTTTCTACGGTTAAAAATGGCTTTTGCAACCGCTCGAACATAGATAACTCCTTTATCTAGCTTGTGACTACGCCCTGCGGCCTGGACCTTTTGGACGATCATCTTCCTTTTTTGCGTTCGTGTTAGGTCTTTCGACGGACGCTTTTCCTTCATTTGCTTTAGCTAACAAGTCACGATTGCCAGCTTCTAATGCACTAATCTTATTAATTAGTTGCTCCTGTACTTTTTCAGCTTCTGATTTTTGTACGGTTGAAATATCAGGGTTCATGATCGCCGTCTTACGCAATTCCTTATGCAGCTTTTGCAATGTTTTATTTTGCGCATTCAATTGATCAATCATGCTGCTGAGTTTGTTGCTGAGTTCAGGAATGGCTTGCTCGCCACGCAACATGGCATCAATGTAATAGGTGCGCGTAAACTTTTTGTTTAAGAGAATGTCGACATTCAATGCGAGATTCAATTGTTCTTTGGTTAATTGAAGTACCTGAGAAGCAATACCATGCAAAAAGCCTAAACGGTTATCAATGGCTGCTTGTTGGGGATTGTTCTTTATGTTTTCTCGAGCAACTTCGGTCAGGATAACGGCATCTTGACTGGTTTTAATTTCATTTTTCGCCATGATTGGCTCCCCGGAAACGCTTATTATTGTTTATTTACTGTTACTTACCTTCATTATAGTCCCTATTACTTAGGGCAGACTTAACAGATTGAATTATTTCCCTAGTCTTACCAAAATTATAGTTGACGCCACCAAGAATACAATCATACTTTCGTTATCATTAACTTTACGCATAAATTGTTTACAAAATATGCAATTTCTGATAGATTTTCAACTACTTTAGCAGGTTTGAGCCTAGGAGAAGCATCTTAATATGAAAAATAGCTTGAAATCAATACATTATACCGCAGTTCGTGGGTTTACCTTGATTGAAGTCATGGTCGTTGTCGTTATTTTAGGTATCTTGGCCGCGATTATTGTTCCTAAAATCATGAGTCGGCCAGAGCAAGCCCGCATGGTGAAGGTAAAGCAGGATATTTTGGCCATCCAGAGCGCCCTAGACCTCTATAAATTGGATAATAGCACTTACCCCTCCACTGACCAGGGGTTACAAGCGCTTGTCTCAAAGCCCAGTATTTCGCCTGTTCCTAGGAATTGGAAGTCGGATGGCTATTTACAAGAAATTCCTCAAGACCCATGGGGTGAGGCTTATCAGTATATGAATGATAACGAAAAAGTCCGTATCTTTAGTTATGGACCAAAAGGTAAAGAAGGGAATAGCGAGATTGGAAATTGGAATGTCGATAAGGTTGAGGGGAGCTAATATGGCGACCTTCCGTTTTTGCGAGGAGTCCGTAGGAGGACGACAAAGCAACCCATCTCCATCAAGGAATGGATTACTTCGTCACTCTGTTCCTCGCACAGATAGGGTGGCGGGATTTACTCTGATTGAAATCTTAGTCGTTCTTTTCATCATTAGCATTGTCAGCACCGTCGCTCTTTTAACCATCAGCAAAAGCGATGCCAAAGAAGTGGAATACATTGCCAAGCAAATTTCACAAATGGTGACCCTTGCCGAAGAGCAAGCAATAGTTCAATCCAAAGTGTTGGGTTTATCCATTAAGTCGCACGGGTTCACCTTTACAAGTTTTAAAACCGGCGATGTCAAACAAAAAGACACATGGCAGCCGTTGCAAGAAACCGCATTAAAGCAACAAACAGTTCCATCCGATATGCAATTAAAAGTGGATGTTGGAAATGCTGCCCATGAAAGTTCGACGCAAAATCCACAAATAATCATTTCTACTAATGGCGATGTCACCCCGTTTACGATATATATAGGCAAGAAGGGTCAAAAACCACTTTATGCCGTTACAGGTGATGCCGATGGTCATGTTACAACGAAGCTCTTATCGTAAATTGCGTGATCATCAATCAGGCTTAACGCTCATTGAGGTGCTAGTCGCGCTCGCCATTATTGCTATTGCACTCACAGCGATTATCAAATCCACCTCTGAAAATATTCGTGGTACTGCTTATTTGCAAGATAAGACCATTGCCATGTATGTCGCAGAACAAGTATTAAATGAAAAGCGCCTTGGCTTGCTGCCGCAGATTACCTCCACCATGAATAATCAAACTGAAATGCTAGGTAAAACCTGGTATTGGCAAGTGGAAGAAAATACGACTAACAATCCGCGAATTAAAAAAGAAACGGTGAAGGTATTTCGCCATTCGCCAGATAGTGATGATGCTTCGAGTATAGTGACAATGGAAGGATTTGTTTATGCCAAAGAAAAATAAGCATCCAGAGGCGGGTTTTACGTTAATGGAAATTTTGATTGCCTTGTTTATCTTTACCATTTTATCCGTGCTATTAGTGGGTGCATTGCATAATGTGATTGGCATTGAGCATCGTACCGAAGAAAATGCTGAGCGTTTACATTCACTGCAACGTGCATTGTTGATCGTGTCGCGCGATATTGAGCAAGCAGTGAACCGACCCGTGTTGAGCGCGAGTGGGCGCGAAGAGCCGCCATTTCAAGGCGATAAAAATCAAATGATGTTTACGCATGCAGGATTTGCTAATCCCACGGGGGCAGCACGTCAAAGTACATTGCAACGTAGTGGATATGCGGTAAAAGGCAACACCTTCGTGCGTATATCCTATAATGTGCTAGATCAAGCACAGAAAACACGTCCACACCAATCTATTTTATTAAATAACATTACCGATATGTATTTTGAGTATTTAGATAAAGAAGGGCGCTTTCATCCTGATTGGCCACTGCCGGGCAAAAAAGAGGAGAAATTACCGCGCGCCGTTAGGATATACTTAACTATTCCGAACTGGGGCAAAATGAGTCAGTTATATGTCATATCAGCACAGTAAATGTAGCGAGCAACAACGTGGCGTCGTGATTGTTGTTGCGTTATTTATTGTTGCGCTGGTAGCGGTGATGGCGTACAGCATGATTGCGCGGCTTGAACGTGATACATATCGTACGACATTGATTTTGCGGAATGCTGAAGCAGAATATATTGCGCAAGCTTCGGTTGATTGGGCGCGTGATGCATTAAAAAATAATTATGCGGCCAAAGATCCAAATCGTGTGGTAGATAAAATCCCCATTATGTCGCCAGTGATGAAAGAAAATGGTTTTACCGTTGTTAGCACCATCACCGATATGCAAGCGCGTTATAACTTGAATAACCTGACGGGCGATAATAAAGACGATTTTGTGCGTATGCTGATCGGCCTCCTGCCAAAGTTACCCAAAAAGCAGGCAACAGATATTGTGGATGCGATTATTAATTGGATTAATCCCGGTAGTAACAATGATGCTATGGCAAAATACTATTTAAATTTGCCTGTGCCCTATCGTGTACGCCATGCGCCCATGTTTAATGCCAGTGAATTACGTTTAGTCAAAGGTGTCACTCCGCAAATCTTTGCCGCCTTACAGCCCTATATCACCGCATTGCCTAGAGGGGCTACATTAAACGTACAAACCATGCCTGCGGCCGTCATGTTGACCTTAAGCCCCAGTATGACGCTAGCCGCTGGTAAAACAGTGGAAGTCATGCGGCAAAAAAATCCCCCTGTCACTAAAGATGCTTTTTTAAAAATAGATGTAATTCATAACCATAAAATTGATGGCGGCAAATTGACCGATATGAGCGAATATTTTTTAGTAGAAACGAAGGTAACGATAGAGAAGCAGCCGTTGCTGATTTATACTCTATTGAAGCGCACCATTAAGGACAAGAAAGCGGAAGTGGAAATCGTTTGGCAAAGTAAGGGATCTTGGTAGCAATGACTGACAGGTTAGTTATTTATTTATCGGCAAATGAGGTGAGCCAATGCTTATGGCTTGCAAATGACACCCTGCACGTGGGTGAAACCGAATATTTGCAAGAAGCAGCGAGAGATCGTGAAGTAGTGGTCTTTGTGCCTGCGCGTGATGTCTTGTTGCTGAGCGCTGAGCTGCCTAAAATGAATCGCACGCGGATGATGCAAGCCCTCCCATTCGCCTTAGAAGAACAATTGATTGCTGATGTCGAAGATTTACATTTTGCATTGCAAGATCCAGTGGCAAATGGCCGCACGTCGGTTGCGGTGGTTGCCATTGCTAAAATGCATGAATGGATGGGGCAATTGAAAGAGTGGGGCGTGCATCCGAATGTGATGATGTCCGCGGTGTTTGCCTTACCTTGGGGAAGTCAAAGTTGGAGCGTCGCTGTGACGCGTGATGCGATTACCGTGCGTGATGACTTGTATCATGGATTTGGTAGTGAACTAGATACTATTGAATTTATGTTGCAAGCGTTGCTTTCCGAAACCAAGACATTGCCCGAAAGTATAAAGCTGCTGAATTTTACGTCAGAAGTAATTTCCTTTGCCTTTTCTGTTCCAATAGAAGAAGTTCCCGTTGCATCCGAAAAAGATTTACTGAGTTACTCGAGCGTTAATAAGCACATAAGTGGTGTCAATTTATTGCAAGGCGGTTTTGCAGTGAAGAGCAACAAACGCCTTGAATTACACTTTGGTTGGAAACTAGTAAGCCTCTTAGCGGTAACGATTGCGATAGTATTATTTATCAAGCCGATTGTATCGAATATTATTTTGAGCAGCGAATTACGCAGCGTGAATAATCAAATTGCTAGGATTTATAAACGTCACTTCCCACAGAGTGTGAGTATTGTGGCGCCTAAACAACGCATGCAAGAAAAGTTACAGCAATTAGCTGCCAATACCAGTGATAGTCAAGTGTTATTACAATTAGGCATCATTGGTAAAGCATTAGAAAGAAACGATCACATCCGCATTACCCGCTACGATTACCAAAATGGAGATGCGAGTATTGATTTGAACGCCACAGATTCGGACAGTTTTACCCAATTCACCGATTTCCTCACTGATCGCGGCTTAACTGTCAAACAACAGAACGCCAATCTAATCGGAGGCCGCATTAATGCGAGCATTCAAATTACAGCCTCTTAAGGCAAAATATCAACAATTAGCTCCAAGAGAGCAGAACGCAGTTTTCTACGGCAGCATTTTTGTGGGGTTATTTATGGTGTATCAATTTATTTTATCCCCATTGGATACACATGCTGAGATAGCCCGCAAACAATTAACCACTCAGCGTGCATTATTGAGCTGGATGCAAGGCACAGATAAAAACATTCAAGTATTAGCAGGAAAAGGAAAATCCAACATAAAATCAGTCACCCCAGTTAGTTTAATGAGCGCATTGCAAATACAAGTGAAGCACGACGGCTTAGCAGAAAAGATGACTGAGTTAAAACAAACCTCAGGTAATAGCGTGGGTTTGAGTTTCAAAAAAGTGGATTTTGATAGTTTAATGAAGTTAACGATGCTAGTTTTAGAAAAAGAAAAAGTGATGATTACTCAATTCTCTGTTAAATCTGCGGGGGCATTGGGGCAGGTTGATGTGAATATTACGTTCAAAACGTAATTTGATGTTAATGCTGTGGTTTCGGTGGTATGTCATTATCCTTTTTATTTTTCTTCACATTCTGTTCAGAGAATTTATTTTTATTTTCATCCGGCGGTAAATCATCCCCCTTCATGATGTTATCATTCACAGCCCGCCTTTGCTGGGCGCGCGAAGGCGAACGTCGATGCGAGAATAACCCCAATCCATTTTGCGCTAAATCTCCAGTTGGTCTCTTCGCGACCCTAATAGGTGGTTGATCTGGTGGATTATCATTTTCCGCTTCTTGTTTTGAGGGTTCAGGTTCTGTTTGTGCCAGCAAAGCGTTCAGTAATTCGTCGGCAGATTGAGCTGGGGCTTTTTTCGGTGCATCAGCTTCAGTTAGGGGCGCAGTTTGTGGGGATTGTGCGGGGGCGTCGAATTGGGCAAGTAGATTTTTTAGGAGGTCGTCGGAGGATAGGGTGATTTGAATTGGATTTTTATTTATAGATATGGATTCATTTATTTCATAGAGACCTTGATTGATGATTGGTCTTATTTGCTCACGATTAATTTGCTCATCATTTATTAATTCAGTTTGAATGAAGCGCTCTCTAGTTTCAATTATATTTTTGCGATATTCTTCAGTTTGTTTGATATTTTGTCGCAGTAATGAACGTTCTTCTATTTTTGAATCTAAAACCTCGCGTTTTTCGTGAAGTGAAATGAAGTATTCTTGTAATTGAGTATTACTAATTTTTTCATTGAAAGAATCGATATGGCTTTTTATTGTAATTTTAAAATCGAATATCGATTCATTATTTAATGAGCTTTGAATGAGACTATGGCGTTTATTTTCGGGGATTATATGTGTAATGTAATAATCATTATATATACCATACAAAAAATTATCGATAAATTTTGAGCTATCAATTTCCATATTTATGGCAGGGTTCACCAACAAATAGTCTGCTTCAGTTTTTATTGCTGCAATAATAATCTCTCTATTAATGTGAATTGATTTAACCTCATTTGCATCATAAATATTATTTGCGCTGGTAAGGTGCAGTTCGAAAGTATGTTGGGGAATGGATGCGTCTATCATTTTATTTATTTCATTTCTTAGGGAGGTCTCAGTTTCAATAATCGCATATTTAATTGCTTTGATCTCATTTTCTATACGCGTCAATTGTTCATTTAGAGAAAATATTAAGTTGTCCAACATTTTTATTTTATTTTCTAGGGATTCCAAAAACAGTCTTCTTTCATTTACGATCTCATCATGAATTTTTTTAAATATAATATATTGAGTGGCGAGCAAATGATTTATTTCATCAATATATTTTTCTTCAGCTTCAATTTTATTAATAAGTGCATTAAGCTTATTTTCATTTTCTGTGATAAACAGTAAATGCAAATACATTTCTTTATCAATTTCCAATGATAATCTTAAAAAGAAATCGCGCGCACGTTTTGCTTTATTTACTAGCGATTCATAAGCTGGGTTTGTATAAGCTAGGCGAATTTCTTCTTCTAATGTTGGCTTTTTCTTAGAATTTTCAATAAGATTGATAGCGCTTATCATTAAATACGATTGCAGATCTTTAGGCGTGGCAAAAGGTAAGTCGTTGATTTGACTGATTTTGTCACGATCCATGTTAAACCTCCAATCCATATATTTTTATAGTTAGTGGATGAAGAAATGATTCCCTATTATAAGCTATTTAAAATTACGTATTATTAAGTGAAGAATTTCTTTTCCTTAACGCATTGAATCCAAACAGTTTATATACATAATTATTTTTACAATATGATAGGATTGTTTTTTTTAATCAGGCGTGTAATATGATCTCAGAAAATTTTAAGGAGATATTTCTATGCCATTAGGGGACGAAAGCCAAAGACCACAAAAGGAAAATTTACATTTCTTTAGCTTAGATAAGCCCAAAACGGAATGCGCTAATTACAAATTAAAAATCGATAAAGAAAAAAATCTTAGTCAAGAAGAGAGAAAATGGATATTTTCGATTTTGGATAAACAAATAGAATGCTTCGACACGTTGTCACGCATTGATAAAGCAGACAGATGTGTCCTCGATGCAGAAGAAATGTTACATGATCTTAGTGTTGCCTTGCTTAAAGTAGTCAAAATCATGCAAAAGCATGTCGTTGATGGAAAGCGTGCAAATGATGATTTAATAATGACTGAATTGCACGAAGCATTAGTTGCTTTTAGTAAACAGAAAACAAATTTAGATATGAGAATGAAAAGTTTCGATGAAACACTCCCATTGTTTGCAGCAGCTAAAAATTTGATTGATAAAAGTCGCCAGCTATTAAACGATGAAAAATACAAAAAAAGTAGAAATGTTACCACATTAAAAAATACAGATGGTTCGTCTTTGTTAGATAAATTTAATTTAAATGTTGGTAGTATAGAGATTCTAACCTCACGAATTTTGAGCCGGCATAACTTATTGAAAAGCCGGGTTGCCGCAGATCAATTTTTAGAAGATTTAGTGTTAGCGACTCAGGTATTAAATCAATACAATGCTTTACCCCCAACAAAGTCAAGCCAATCTCAAGTCCAACAATTAAACCAATCCGGTGCTGCCCTTTACAGGCCAAGACAGCAGGCGCCAGTTGCTCCTCCGTCGGATAGCCGTGTAATGACTGCTGTCGCAAGATAGCCACTTCAAGAATATATAACCCGAGGTAGCCACATGCCAAAAGGAGATCAAAGTATAGAATCGCCAAGGAATGATCAAACGCTAAATTTTTCTGAATCAAAATTTGAATGTAATTCATTTAAATTAGAAATTGAAAAAACACAAAACTTAAACCAAGATGAAAAAAAATGGCTCATTGTTATATTGGATGAACAAATCAACTTTTTTGATATATTATCAGATCTAGATAAACAGCATAGTGCTGCATTGACTGCGATATTAACGGCCCAAGATTTGAATATGGCACTTGAGGAAAAAATGCATGCGATGCAAAAAATAATTCAGACAGGAATGAGACCCAATAATAATATAATCGAGACAGAGCTGAATGAATTATTGGTTGCACTTGCAAAACAAAAATCGATCTTAGATAACCGAATGAGAAATTTTGATGCCTCAATTCCAGCATTTGTGTCGCTCAGTATTTCACTGGATAGAATTCGACGTAAATTAAATGAAAAAGTTTACAAAAATCTTGATGCTATTATGGCATTGTTGAAAACAGTGCTGCGTCCTCCGTTGTTGGCAAAAATAATGGAAAATGCTAGCAAAATGGAATCGTTGTATTCAATGACTATGGATAGACATAACGAGTTGAAAGCACGTGTTGAGAACAATCAATACACTGAAGGGTTACTAGCTGCCAACCAAATTTTTGCAGAATACAATAAGTTACCACTAAATGAATTAGTTTCTCAAAGAACAACCTCATCACAAGTCCAACAATTAAACCAATCCGGTGCTGGCCTTCATAGGCGAGGACAACAGATTGCCGTAGTTCCTATTTCGGTTCGCCGAGAGTTAAAGTAGCCTTATAGCGAATATATAATCAAATTAAAATGTGGTGAGTTAATTTAATTGGTTAAATTTATACAAATAATGTTTGGAGAGTGGCAATAGATAATATCTGATTATCTCTTCTAAAACACTTTACACCCTAAATAGATTTTGCTAAATTGCAATCCATCCGCAATATCCCCACGTGTCACCCAGCAGTTCATCTATCATATCAATTATTTTATTTCGTCAATAACCTATATTACGGATTTATGACTTATGCTAAAAAAGCACTGCTTTTTATTGGGTATTCTATTCACACTTATCGTTACTAGCCAAGCAGCAAGTGCAATATCAAATCTATGCACGTTGAAGGGGAAGTGGCATGTTGGCGGATCATATCAAATGGATTTTGAAGAAATTGATAACACGGTAGTGCAATTGGATTCAATGAAGCATCCTACCTGTGGGTCAATTTATTTTAAAGGCACAAATAATGGGAAAAACTTTGTATTAAAATCCACGGCGACAAAGCCAGGTCCCGATTGTGGCGATTTATCCCAAACGATAGAAGGTGAATTTATTGATGCGTCCTGTAATAAAATAGCGGGTTACATTATTACTAAAATCGCTGAATTTCCCCATAGACGCACTCCCTTCATTTGGTTTCGTGATTTAGTCAAAATTGTAAAGCCTATGTCAATTGAGACGGATCCGACAGTGGCACTTAGCAAGTACTGAACAGTCACTTAAGAAATTAGGAAGAAAATATGAAATTAATAATGAATATTTCACTTATAGTGATAATTAATTTTGTTGCCTTTGAAGCCATAGCCGTTGAAATGGCAAAAGATGAAATTATTTTTGGCAATTTGTCCGTAAAAACAATAATTAATCCAAAGGGAGGGAAATCGGAAGAATCATTAATTGTTCGATCTTTTACTAATGATTTGATTCCTACGGATCAAGATATTAAGAATGGCGTATTTGTTGGGTGGCATCCTATCTATACCAACTCTATTATTGAAATAAAAAATAATATGTTGCCTATCACGGAAAATGATTGTTTGCAGATATATGCTTCACTTTGTAGTAAAGATTATATTAAAGACTATTGGGGTGATAGGTGTAATGCGAGTTGTTTAGTAGGCGGACCAAAAGCACTAACTTATGATAAAAGTAATAAAATATTATACTTTTTTGTTGCGACTACTGCCGCAGGTGCGGCTGGCGGAACTGATTTTGTTTTATCAGCTAATTTGATAACTAAAAAAATTAAATTATTACTGCCGAAATTTAATAGTCATCAAGCAAGCCTCTCACCCACTGGTCGCTACCTATTACTAAGCGCATATAATAGCATCTTAATTTATGACACTAAGACAGGTAAAAAAATCAATGTTGAGGAGCAGAATAACTACCCTCACGACCAAGAAATATATCATTACCTTATGGGTATTGAGTGGTTGAGTGAAGATAAATTTAAATATAAACACGGAATTAGGCATAGTAAGTTTCAGAATTCATTTGATAGGATTGAGATCTTGGAGTTTGATATAAATGCTGAGGAATTGAACCGATAGGAGCTAGCTATCATCTAAGCATCAAAAGAGTTAAAATATTTAAGTTACTCCCTTATTTGAGGATGACTTATGCAAAATAAATCTCTCAGTTCGGTGTGTAAAATTACTGCGATTCTAATTTTCTCTGCGATTACTGCGACTGGTGTTTTTCCTTATGGGTATCACTTTTCGCATGTGTTTACAGATTATGTTCCGGAAATTGCGGAGATAATCATTGGCATTACGTTAGCTTCATTTGCAACTATGGGTAATATGGGATTAGCTACTTACTCCCTATTAAAAATTCATGCTAAACCTCCCGCAATGTTTAATCGGTTTTATATCAGCATCCTTGGTGCATTGAGTGCAGTTTCTACTGGATTCCTATTTTATTTTGCTTATCAAGAAATGTTGCCTGCATCAATCTGTCTTATGGCGTCTATTATTGTGTATGCAATTAATGTCGGGATTAATTACGTCGCGATGATTAATTTTTTGATTGGGATGACGGATAATAATCTAACTAAGCTACCGCTTGGTGAAAAAATAGTTAGAATTATTGGATTAGGTATTGGCATCTCTGTTAGTTTATTGTTTTACTTGGTAACAGTCACGGGTATGAATGATTTATTCGTTACCATGGGCATGAGTACAACCATGGCATATCAAAGTGCCAACGTTGCAGCAATCATCACATGGATACCGATGGCTGCTTTATTTTCTTTTTCCACCCAAGCAGTGAGTTCAGAGTTATACCAATTAGTTTCTCATTTTCGTCAATACACTAAAAAAGTGAATATTTATTACCTTTTAGTCTTAACCATCGCCTTAGGTTCCGGTTCTTCTTTTGCTGAAATGGCGATTGAGTATTTCAGTTTGCAGGATAATGTGCCCCGCTTCTTCCAGGCTTTTTCGCCAACTTACATGGGTGCGCTCGCCTACATAGCCGCATTTAGTGTTAACTATGTTGCTCTAAAAAATATTCTGGCCCAAGTGTTAGAGTTTAACTCTCGTCCTCATCAGACGAAAAGTCGAAAATACTAAAAGGAATAGGCTGGAAGCAGGCATCTACAATCATCTCGACTAATTCAGCACGCGTATCTATGCCTAATTTATTTTTAATTTGTTCAAGTCGTTGTTCGATAGTGCGTTGGGAGCGATGGATTAAAGTAGCAATTTGTTTAGCGGATTTTCCTCTAACAAGATGCTGCAATACAACGATATCTTGTTTAGATAATCTGGCATTGGATATTTTAATGACTTGTGAAATTTTATTAAATGAGCGAATGATATTTTCATCGATCAAGCCCATGATTTTCGACATTTGATAGATGTAATGCGGTAAAGAATGAGGATTGATGATAGTCGAGCAACCGATAATTCCAATAATTTGATTTTTGTCATCTAATAATGGCGCTTTGAATGAGAGAAACTGCGACATGCTGCCATCTTTGTTTACATGGTTTTCAATAAAATAATGTAATTTAGGTTTTGTAAGTACTTCCACATCATTGTTTCGCACCTTAAGGGCGGCATTAGGATTGTGGTTGTAATCAAATACGGTTTGGCCAAATATCTGATCCCTGCCAATTGTGCGTCTTGCGCTTGCATTGAAATAGATGCATTTGCTGTCTTTGTCCATGATATACGTATTAAAAGGCATGGAGAAAAATTTTCTTAATGAAAATAGGGGGTCGTCGTGAGTTTGGTGAACCTGATCAGACCGCACTAGTTTTACCCCGCGCGGGCGCACGTAGATGATTAATTCTTCGCTAATTTGATGTTTTTTATAAAAATTATTCATTTTTGGCATTCTCAACCAAATAAATATAAATTAGCTTAAAAGTTCATTATTTGAACAGAAGTCAAGTAATATACAGTAAATTATACGGTATTGCAAGCAAGCGCCAACCGCTAAAATACATTCTCATAAAAAACATAAAAGTTGGTATAAAAAATTGTGAAAGATGTCCTCATTCCCATGCATAAAAGCGAGCTAATCGCTCATCAAGACAGGCTCGAATATTGTGGCATTACCAATGTTACAGCTTGTTTTGATCCGCTTATTCAACTACTAATGAAACAAGACGCTATTTCTGTATTTGAATTAAAATCGCAACGAAAAGATTTTATTTCAGCGCGTACTAATACGCCAAGAAATTTATTTATTGTGGGTGAAAAGGATATAACGGAAGCCAGCCATATTATCAAAGAATTTTATCATTCCCCAGATGTGGTCCACTTATTGAGTGAAATCACCAATCAAAAATTACATTGTTTGCCCTGCCAAGGTCAGCGATACGTGATGAATGGTTTAATGGAAAATAATGACACGTATGGTTGGCATTGGGATGATTATAGCTATGCATTAATTTATGTCGCAATCGCACCACCATTAGGTGCGGGTGGTGAAGTAGAATGTATTGCGAATACGCCTTGGATAAGATCGGAACCCAATATTCAACACCTTGTGAATACTCGGCCAATTCAATTACATTATTTTGAAGCGGGCAATTTTTATTTAATTAAATCGAATACCACCTTACATCGTTTAACAAATATAAATAGGCCATACAAGCGTTTATCAATCACATTTGCGTACTTGACGAATACAGATATGAAGAAAGCCATTCACCCATTACAAGTGGATGAACTCTACTGAAATGCATATAACATATTCCTCACATGTATATAATGTAGCCTGGATGAAACGCACCGCGTTTCATCCAGGAACAAAGCTTATGCATCGTTCTATATAAACGTGCTATCCTTTATCTTCACACCAAAAATGGAGAAGAATGTCGCATGTTAAGGCTACGCTGCTCACACGCAGGATTAAATGCAAAACTTAAAAAAAGCGGTGAAATGTCCCAGAAAAATGACGAAGCGACAGAAACCCAAATCCAGCAATACCGTGAAAAAATAGAATCAACCAATCGATCATCAACGCTGACAGACGAACAAAAAATTATCGTCATCTCTGCTTATGATGAAATGATTACCATCACGGATCGTTCCATGGAATCACCCATCGATTATTTAAGTAAATTCGAAATGCTAGCAAACGCTTGGAGCACACATTGCGCAGCTCTCACTGCCGCAGTAAATGAGCTAAGAGCGTTTCACAAAGACCATGCATTAGAGGCAATGAATGATGAACAATTAGTAACATTTTTTGCCGACAATGGAAAAATGAAACATCACATTGCCATTGGCAATAAATTTAAAACATTATTCGCAATCAGTTTAGCCTTGAGTAAAGAATTTATTGAATCAAATATTAAAGCTAGCGAGTGTGTGAGGATGCTTTTGTTGCATCGTGACCGCTTGCTACTTTTAGAGAAAAACATATTGCTTTGGCTTAAACTAAAAATACCTTCCGATTTTAATACGGATGTATATAAAATTAACTATGCAGTTCAGCAACACTTGCAACAAATAGATTATTTCACATCGGATGGCAAATCATTAACTGGTTCTTGCTCCGCGGCCCGCCAACAAGCACAAGATGATTTAGAAGCATTTCATGCTGAGTTACCTGAGCTGCAGTCACTTGATGAGTGTTTCGCGCTAATCAGTAGCATTCATGCCAATTTACAAAAATTAAAATCACCAAGCAATAGTCCGCGGCTATTGCATCCACCGGTGCGACATAAATCCTTACCGGATGACAAATTGACCTCATCACCATTGCGAATTTCCGGAGCAAACAATTGATATGGTGAAAGTCATTCCCATTCCTGCACTGAAAGATAATTACATTTGGTTAATCAAGAATGGAACTGAAGCCATTGTCGTCGATCCCGGCGATGCATCTCCGGTATTAGCCTATCTCTCTAACCACGCTTTAACCCTAACGGCGATTTTAATTACTCACAAACACGCCGATCACACGGGCGGAATCGCAAAGTTATTGGATGTCTATCCAGCAACCCCCGTTTACGCACATCCCAAAGAAGCAGTTACTTTAGCAACCTACGCCATTCAACAAGACGACAACATCACCTTTACTCACTGGCCAATCATCTTTAACGTGATAGAGATTCCCGGTCATACCCTAGGCCACGTAGCGTACTACGCAAACCCCATGGTATTTACCGGCGACACGCTCTTTGGCGCTGGCTGTGGTCGCATTTTCGAAGGGACACCAGAGCAAATGTTAACTTCTCTTAACAAGCTCGCTGCGTTACCCAACGCAACGCAAATTTATTGTGGCCACGAATATACCTTAGCTAATTTACACTTCGCCCACCATGTGGAACCCACTAATGCAACCATCAAGCAACGAATTGCAACAACTCAAATTCCATCCCTCCCATCCATGCTGTCTCTAGAAAAGCAAACCAACCCTTTTCTTCGCTGCCAAGAGCAGGGGATCATTGAAAGTGTTGAAAATCACACTCAATGTAAATTAACCAATATCGTAGATGTTTTTCACGCACTAAGAGAATGGAAAAATAATTTTGTATAATCCGAGTGATTGCTTTTTTACGGGTTGTCATGCCTTTGTTAAATTAAGCTTTCTCCGCGCCACTTCCTCGCAATATTCCCTTATTTAACCAATGGCTAAAAGCAAATAAACAATTCATTTACACATAATAATAGAGGGATTCAGAAAGTTAGGAAAACTAAAATTAGCGTATTGGTAAAATGATAGGCACAGATTGGAAATGTTTATTTATCGTTGTCAATAATCCCCGCTGCCCGCACCGCTGGCGGGTAATGCTGTTTAGCTGAACGATTAATCCAGAAACTGCCCACAAACGTATCTTGTCCTACCCCAAACCCATAATAGTACATATACCCAACCGCATACTGCGCATCCGCATTACCATCACAAGCGAGTGGTAACAGGCGACGCATGGCGGATTGGTAGTAACCGCTGTCGAAATCGCGTTTGCCTTGTTGTAATTGAGCGGTGTCTTTTGGAGTATAAACCAGGGCGGTACAAGCGCAGAGGCTTAGGGAGAGTAGAATCATCATTAATAGTCTGAACATTTATTCAGCTTCCTTCTCTCTCGATTTAAACTTTAACCCTTCTCGTGGTAGCGGTAATTTTTCTAGTTTACCATCATGGTCTAGTATGACGGTATCGGGGGTAATATCATAGACCTTCACGCCCACCGGTAGGGTATCACCAATTTGGTAGATTTTAGCGGGTTGGCCAGAAATAGAAATATACGCTTTGGAATGCCCATGGTGTTTTTCTTCCTCAATGCTCACAATGCCCGTCACGCGAAGCTGTAAATCCGAAATTGGCGTATTTTTTGAGGATATATTTTGGCCAAAAATATGGGTTTCCGGAATCGCCGCAATCATTTCGGCGGTCTCATTTTTTGTGCTAACATAGGCAGGAGTTGAAACCTGGTGAGCCAAGGTCCAATCCGCGCGCCATTGTTGTAGGCAAGAAATGAGCATAATGACTAGGGTGAAGCCTAGCAGCGTGGCAAGAATAGTCGGCGCATAAGATGAGTAAGCGCTAGTTTGGTTAATGTATTTTCTTAAGATCGTCATTCTCTATAACATAACACAGGAATAGATAGATGAGCTATATAGATAGAAACTTACTGCCTGGGGAAACCATACTTTTTCGTACGCGCAAAAGCGTTGTATTATTTGTTCCCTCGGTGGTCTTGCTACTATTATCTATCGTTGCGACTGATTATTTCCTTGCGACACCTCTTTTAACCAAGCTTGTTTTTGTGCCTTGGGTTATCACGGGCATTTATTTTTTCTATGCATTATTACAATATTACTCTTCTGAATATGCCGTTACCGATAGCCGCATTATGATGCGTGAAGGCTTATTTACCCGTCATTCCAACGAAATGCGGTTAACCGCTATTTCTCAGGTGAATGTTGATCAAACGTTATTTGGCATGATGTTTAATTTCGGTACCGTTTCAATTAATGCGTTTGGGGCATTTGATGGCTATCAATTAATTAGCAATCCATTTCGTTTTCAACGTACCGTGAACCAGCAATTAGATATACTTCTTAGACAAAGGTAAACAAAAGTCACATGTCAGTTATTAAAAATGATCGTTTATTAAAAGCACTCTTGCGTCAACCAGTCGATGTCACCCCAGTTTGGATCATGCGCCAAGCGGGGCGTTACTTACCCGAATATCGTGCTACCCGGCAAAAAGCCGGTAGCTTTATTACCTTATGCAAAACTCCAGAGCTTGCATGTGAAGTTACTTTGCAACCACTGATACGCTATCCCTTAGATGCGAGCATTATCTTTTCCGACATTTTAACCATTCCAGATGCGATGGGTTTAGGTTTAGAGATGGTGGAAGGAGAAGGGCCGATGTTTCGCAAACCCCTGCATCAAATTAAAGAAATTGAAGCGTTAGACGTGCCTGATTTAGAAAAGCTGAACTATGTATACGATGCAATACGCCTGGTGCAGCATGATATTGCCGGCAAAATTCCTTTAATCGGTTTTTGCGGCAGTCCTTGGACGCTAGCTGCTTATATGGTCGAAGGCCGTTCTAAACAAGGATTCCCCCGCGTCAAACAGTTGATGCAAGAAAATCCACGCGTATTGCATAAATTATTAGAAACCCTAGCCACCTCCGTCGCCATGCATTTAAATGCCCAAATCGCAGCGGGTGTGAATGCTGTCATGATTTTTGATACGTGGGGCGGTTTATTAGACACTGATGATTATCTCACTTACTCTTTAAATCCCATTCGTGCGGCAGTGGCTGAATTAACTCGCACCCATGCAACAAACAAAATCCCTGTAATTCTATTTACCAAAGGCGGCCATCGATGGCTAGAGCAAATGAATTCTGTGAATGCCGATGCAATTGGCGTTGATTGGGAAATTTCATTAACCGAAGCAAGAGAGCGGGTAGGTCAGACGATGGCCTTGCAGGGCAATCTAAATCCTGCTGTTTTATTAGAACAACCGGATGTGATTCAACGCGAAGTCGCGCGCGTTTTAAGTGAATTCGGACATGGTTCCGGCCACGTATTTAATTTAGGGCATGGCATCACACCTGATGTGTCACCTGAACATTTAGCTGTGTTGATAGATGCAGTACATGAATACAGTAAGCCGTATCATACGCAGCAAAAATAAGAGGAGAAGCGATGAAAAAATATATTTACTTATTGCTAATGTGCTTTAGCATGGCGTTTTCCAATCAAGTGCTCGCAAAGCCAGTTGTGCCATTAACACCTGAAGAAGCATTTCATTTAAATGCCTCCTTCGTACGTCCGCAAACGCTGATGCTCGATTGGAAGATTGCGCGAGGTTATTTTTTATATGTGAAGCGCATTAGCATTCAATTTACCCCAAGCATTCAAACGCCAATTGAATTACCCCAAGGTGAATTTCACGCCAATAAAGAAAACGGTCGTGATGAAGTCTACAGTGGTAATGTTTCAGTACCGATTTCCTTTGCGAATAATGAAATGCCATCCACCATGAGTGTAGATTATCAAGGTTGTTCGGCAGAAGGGTTTTGTTATCCGCCGATGAATCAGACCTTTATGTTGAATGTAACCAAATCTGAAGTGTTAGAAACAGCTGCCGCGCAGCCTACTACGAAGGCTGCGCCCACGTTAAGCTCTCTTCTGACCGATCAAAACGATGTTGATACCTTATTACAAGATAAAAGTTTAGGCGTCCTATTAATTATATTTTTAGGATTGGGATTATTGCTAGCCTTTACACCATGCGTTCTACCCATGGTGCCTATTTTAACCTCCATTATTGTGGGCCAAAAACACGCCCCACGTTCACGCCAAGCCTTTTTCTTATCGGCAGCGTATGTCTTAGGCATGTCGATTACCTATGCAGGCGTAGGTGTGTTAGTTGCTTCCGTCGGTGGTTCATTGCAAGTTTGGTTACAAAAACCAGTGACGATTATTATCGTCAGCAGCATTTTTGTTTTCTTAGCTTTATCGTTGTTTGGATTATACGAATTACGCTTTTCAAGACGGTGGCATAATAAAATTAACAATTGGAGCAACAAGCACGAAGGCGGCACGTATATTGGCGTCTTTGTCATGGGTGTTTTATCCACGCTAGTGGTTTCACCTTGTGTCACAGCTCCTCTAGTAGGGGTGCTGATCTACATTGGCCAAACTGGCGATATGTTGCTAGGGGCAAGTGCCTTATTCATGATGGGAATGGGCATGGGTTTGCCCTTGTTAGTGATTGGCATGTCAGCCGGCAAATGGTTGCCAAAAAGTGGTCCGTGGATGAAAGCTATTAAAGAATTATTCGGTATCTTTATGGTAGCGATGGCAATTTGGTTATTGTCACGTATTTTGACCCACCATATGACCTTAATCTTATTTGGTTTACTATTATTAGCAACGGCAGGCTTTGTCGGTATTTATTTACCAAAACTGGTACGCTTCAGACAAATCAATCGCATGTTAGGGTGTGCCGCCGCCATACTTGGGATGTTCCTCGTCTATAGTGGCCTCAATTCCCCATTGCAAGCAGGATTGCCAGAAACGCAAGCGATGAATCAAAGTCAATTTATCGTGGTGCACGATATGAATGAATTAAACGATTATTTGGCGAAGGCAGCTGCGGCAAGTCAACCAGTAATGGTGGATTTTTATGCCAATTGGTGCTCTTCATGCGTGGACATGGATAAAAAAGTATTTAGTCTGGATGATGTCCAGCATGCGATAGCCAACTTCATGTTATTACGTGTGGATCTATCTAATAATACGGCGGGCGATAGTGCTATTATGCAAAAATTCGCAGTAGTAGCCCCACCAACCATTTTATTTTTCAATAACAGTGGGCATGAAGTTGATTCACGTCGCATCGTGGGTAGTTTAAATCAAAGTGAATTTATTTCACGTATTGATTCATTCATGACAGCGAGTTGTGATACAAAAATTCAATGTTGAGGTGAGTGGGGATAATGCAAACAGAAAATCATGAATTAACGCGCCGTGTCCCGAAAATTGCGGGGACTAATCTCGAGCCATTGTATTTTGTGGAATGCCATTTCTTAGCCAACGCCAAAACAATTGAGGAATGGTTTAATAAGGAATGGCAAAATACGGTCGCACCCATTTATGGTTCAGTCGATTTGCGTAATGCGGGATTTAAAATTGCACCCATTGACATGAATTTATTTCCTGCGGGCTTTAATAATTTAAATCCTGATCATTTAATTCAAGCTAGCAGCATGGCTAAAGCCGCGGTATTAAACGTAGTAAAAGAAGCTAAACGTATTTTAGTTATACCTGAAAATCACACGCGAAATTTATTTTATTGGGAAAACATCGCTTCCCTTCAGGGTATATTAGAAGGCGCAGGCTTTGAAGTGCGTTTTGGCTCATGGTCGGATGAGATTAAACAACCATTAGAAATTAAATTAAATAATGGTAAAACTGTCTTAGTTCAGCCATTAGTTCGCGAAGGCAACGAATTAAAAGTTGCTAATTTTACGCCTGATTTAGTGCTTTTGAACAATGACTTGTCCGATGGTATTCCCGCTATTTTAGAAAATTTGAGTTGCCCTTTGATTCCTCCAGTAGAATTAGGTTGGAGCACACGTCTTAAATCTGATCATTTTCAATATTATGCGGAAGTCTCAGCGGAATTTACTGATATGTTAAAAATGGATCCGTGGTTAATTGCCCCATTGTTTCGTCATTGTGGCCAAATTGATTTTATGCAACAAGAAGGATTGGAATGCTTAATTGCTAATGCGGAAATCTTATTTGAAGCGATAAAGAAAAAATATCAAGAATATAAAATTGAGCATGAACCATTTTTGATAGTAAAAGCGGATGCCGGCACGTATGGCATGGCAGTGATGACTGTCAGGAATGTCGATGAATTAAGAACGCTTAATCGTAAGCAGCGTACGCGCATGGCGACGATCAAAGGTGGTCAACCGGTCAGGCGCGTAATTATTCAAGAAGGCGTGTATTCATTCGAAACCGTGGGTGAAGAAAAATCCGTTGCTGAACCTGTCGTATATTTATGGGGTAATAAGGTAGCCGGTGGTTTTTACCGCATTCACAAGAATCGTGCGGTGGATGAAAGCTTAAATGCGCCAGGCATGGAGTTTGAACCGTTAACGTTTGCTGAGCCTTGTGATAAACCATGCCCTGAGCTTGAACCCGACGCTTGTCCGAATCGTTTTTACATGTATGGTGTGATAGCTAGATTAAGTATGTTAGCTGCCGCACGTGAAATGAAGGATAACACCAAATAATGGCTAAAAAACTCGGCGTTGTGATGGATCCTATTGCAACCATCCATCGATACAAAGATAGTACGTTTGCCATGCTACTGGAAGCCAAAGCACGTGGTTACGAAATTTATTATTTTGAGCAAGAAAATCTTAAATTAATCGATGGTGTGCCTTATGGCGATGCGCGCTTATTAACCGTAAAAGATGACGAGCATCAGTATTTTCAATTTATCGGCCAAAACCGCATTCCCTTAGCAGAGTGTGACATTATTTTAATGCGTAAAGATCCGCCATTTAATGAAGAATACATTTACACCACCTATATTTTAGAGCATGCAGAACGTTTGGGTAGTTTAGTTGTTAATCGTCCGCAATCATTACGTGATGCCAACGAAAAAATGTTTGCTACTTATTTTCCACAATGCATGCCAAAAACGCTAGTAACCCGTACACGTTTAGATTTAGATCTGTTTTTGCATGAACAAAAAGATATTGTCTGTAAACCATTAAATGGCATGGGAGGCGCTTCGGTTTTTCGTCTACGAGCCAATGATGTCAATGCGCATGCCGTCTTTTCAGCTCTGACAGATGATGGTAAACGCTTTATCATGGTGCAGAGTTACATTCCTGATATAACATTGGGCGATAAACGAATCTTAATGATCAATGGCGAACCCGTTCCCCACGTTCTTGCTCGCATTCCCAGCGAAGACGATTGGCGCGGGAATCTTGCTTTAGGCGCAAAAGGTATCGTCCAACCCATCTCGCCCCAAGATTTAAAAATATGTGAAATAGTCGGTCCCGTTTTACGTCAATTAGGATTATACTTCGTAGGCTTAGATGTCATCGGTAATTACCTCACCGAAATCAATGTCACCAGCCCAACCTGCATCCGCGAAATAGACGCCGCCACCAACCTAAACATTGCAGCCCAATTATTCGATGTTTTAGAGTCTCTGTAAATTCTCCCCCTCCCCACGCACCACTGTCATCCCGAGCGTTAGCGAGGGATCTCCAACTACTGCGATAAATGGAGATCCCTCGCTAACGCTCGGGATGACAGTGAGGTTGGGATAACAGCTGTACAAAGCATGAATCTACCTAAAAGGATAAATCATGGAAAAAAACTACTACATCTATCTCCTAACAAATTCGAATTTAAATGTGCTTTATATTGGTATTACTAATGATCTAATAAGGCGGATATACGAACACAAACACAAACTTCAAAATGGCTTCACCTATCGTTACAATGTCGACCGACTTGTTTACTTCGAAATTTTTACCGAAGTTCATTTGGCGATAGAAAGAGAGAAGCAGATAAAAGGTTGGTCCCGCAAGAAAAAAGATATGTTAGTGAATCGCTCTAATCCTCAATGGAAAGATTTATATGAGGAGTTAATCAAATAACCCCCCCCCCTCTTTGTCATCCCGAGCGTTAGCGAGGGACCTCCAACTACTGCGATAAATGGAGATCCCTCGCTAACGCTCGGGATGACAATTAAATTAAGCACAAGGAATAACTATGAAAACTGACCTAGAATATTATTTAGCTGTGATGCATTTACCTAATGTCGCAACACGCACCTTGCAATATTTAATCGCAACCTTTGGTAACATTCAATCTGTGTTCACTGCTACCGCTAGTGATTTAACCAATGCGGGTTGTAATGATGAACTCATTCAAGCCATTCAAAACCCAAATTGGCATGCAGTCGAAAGAGCGCAACGTTGGGAAGAAAGTGACAACACTCATCACTTACTCGCGTGCGATAACCCCGCATACCCTTCCCAATTAAAGCAAATCACTGACCCTCCGCATTTATTATTCGTCGCCGGCAATCTAAAAGCCCTTGCCAACCCTCAAATCGCTATCGTCGGAGCGCGTCACGCTTCTCCCATGGGTTGTGAAAACGCCACACAATTCGCGCATCATCTCGCGCAATCCGGATTTACCATCACCAGCGGCATGGCGCTTGGCATCGATGGTGCCAGTCATCGCGGGGCATTAAATGCAAAAGGTATAACCATCGCGGTGATTGGCACCGGCATCAATCGTTGTTATCCCGCTCCACACCGCCAACTAATGGCAGACATCCTAGCCAACCAAGGTGCCATCGTCTCCGAATTTTCACTTGATATGCCACCTATTGCCTATCACTTCCCGCGTCGCAACCGTATCATCAGCGGTTTAAGCTTAGGCATATTAGTCGTTGAAGCCGCGCAGAAAAGTGGCTCCATGATCACCGTCAAATTTGCTCTTGAACAAGGCAGGGATATTTTCGCCATCCCCGGGTCCATTCATAATCCATTGGCCAAGGGATGTCACAGTTTGATTCGTCAAGGCGCAAAACTGGCTGAAACGGCCCAAGATATCGTCGAAGAGCTGATTAATTTTTTACCAAAAAAGGATGCGCCCACCCTAAGCCCCACCCAAAAATCCCATCTTAACCCTGAATTCGAAGCAATTTTAGCCACTATTGGGTATGAAATGACCCCAATAGATATGATACTATGCCGGGGTGGATTGACCTTGAGCCAAGTTTCATCCATTCTCTTGAAGTTAGAATTAGAAGGGTATATCCAATCAGTCTTGGGTGGTTATATCCGTTTGGCAAAAAAATAGACTGGATTATTGGACCTATGTTTGAAGTACTCATGTATCTTTTCGAGAATTATATGGATGGCAACGTATCGCTCAATGCTGATCAAACAACTGTCGTCACTGAGTTAGAGCAAGCCGGTTTTACCCAATCTGAAATCGACCGTGCGTTAGATTGGTTAGATGGCTTGAGCCGCTTTCAAGAAGTGTTCGCAGCAGGTCCAAGCCTCACTTCGCATGCTATCAGACATTATTTACCGGAAGAGTGCGAGCGATTAGGGATTGAAACCAGAGGTTTCTTGCTTTATCTCGAACAACTGTCTATTTTAGATGCGATGACAAGGGAAATCGTCATTGATAGATTATTGGCGCTGGATCGTCGCGAGTTAGACTTAGGCCGCGTAAAATGGGTCGTATTAATCGCACTGTTCAATCAACCCGATAAGAAATCAGCATTATCCTTGTTACAGGACATGATATTGTCAGATGCATTCGACGTCCTACATTAATTAAGTTTCATTTACACGTGAATCAATTTTAGGAAAGCTACTTACATGGCTAATCATTTAGTAATTGTAGAATCGCCTGCCAAGGCTAAAACGATTAAAAAATATTTAGGGCCACAATTCAGTGTCATTGCCTCGTATGGGCATGTACGCGATTTGGTGCCAAAAGAAGGTGCGGTTGATCCCTCTAAAGATTTTGCTATGCGATATGATTTAATCGCAAAGAATGAAAAACATGTCGCGGCTATTTTAGCCGCCACCAAGAAAGCGGATTCAGTCTATCTAGCAGCCGATCCTGATCGCGAAGGGGAAGCCATCTGCTGGCATATTTATACCATATTAAAACAAAAAAAAGTCTTACTTAAAAAACCAGTTTATCGTGTCGCATTCAATGAAATCACTAAAACGGCTGTACAGCAAGCCATCGCGCATCCTCGCGAGATTTCCATGGAATTAGTCAATGCACAACAAGCGCGACGTGCACTGGATTATTTAGTTGGTTTTAATTTATCTCCCTTATTATGGAAAAAAATTCGTTACGGGTTATCCGCCGGACGTGTGCAAAGTCCCGCATTGCGGATGATCGTGCAACGCGAAGAGGAAATCGAAGCATTTATATCGCAAGAATATTGGGATTTACATGCAGCGGTTAGCGCCGATAAAAAAGCATTCACCGGTAAGCTGACTATTTATGATGGTGTCAAACAAGAACAGTTTTCGATTACTAACAGCGAACAAGCTGAAGCGGCTAAAGCCGTTATCTTAAAAGCGGCAAAAGGCAAATTAACCGTTGCCAAAGTTGAAAAAAAGCAACGCAAACGTAATCCTGCCGCACCCTTTATTACGTCTACATTGCAGCAAGAGGCCGCACGTAAGTTAGGCTTCACCGTCCAGCGCACCATGCGTACCGCACAGCAATTATATGAAGGGGTAGAGTTAGATTCAGGTTCAACCGGTTTAATCACTTATATGCGTACCGATTCGGTTAACTTATCGCAAGATGCCATCGTCGAATTACGTGATTTAATCAAAGAACGTTACGGTAAAGATAATTTACCGGATGAAGCTCGTATTTATAAAACCAAAGCTAAAAACGCTCAAGAAGCGCATGAAGCGATTCGTCCAAGTTCTGCCGTGCGCACACCGGAATCCATCCAATCATTTTTAACTCCAGAACAATTCAAGTTATATGATTTGATTTGGAAACGCACCGTAGCCTCACAAATGATTTCAGCTTCTATCGATACGACTACCATTGATATGACAGCAACCGAAAAGCATCAATTTAGGGCCAGTGGTTCTACGATTGTCGATTTAGGTTATATGCGCGTGTATCAAGAAGGCACAGACGATAAACCCGATGAATTAGGTGATGAAACCTTATTACCAAAATTGAAGGAAGGCGATGTTGTCGAGTTAAATGAAATCACTTGCAACCAGCATTTTACTGAGCCGCCGCCGCGCTACTCTGAAGCAAGCTTAATTAAAGCGTTAGAAGAGCATGGCATTGGTCGTCCATCAACCTATGCCGCGATTGTATCAACCTTACAAACTCGCGAATACGTGCTATTAGAAAACAAACGCTTCTTCCCAACCGATGTTGGGCGTGTCGTCAGTAAATTCTTAACTCAATATTTTACCCGATATGTGGATTATGGTTTTACGGCGCAATTGGAAGATGAGTTAGACGAAGTTTCCCGCGGTGAAAAAGAGTGGATTCCTTTGCTTGGTGCTTTCTGGGATCCGTTCAAAGCCCAAGTTGACAATATTTTAGAAACCGTCAAACGCAAAGATGTGACGCAGGAAATTATCAAAGAAGATTGTCCCGACTGCGGTAAACCATTGTCGATGCGTTTAGGTAAGCGTGATCGCTTTATCGGTTGCACTGGCTATCCTGAATGCAAATACACGCGTGCAGCAACGGAACAAGCCGATGAAGCTTCGCAAGACGTGGAAAAAGTCGAAGGCAGAGTATGTCCGGATTGCGGCGGTGACTTAAAAATTCGTCATGGTAAATTTGGTAAATTCATAGGCTGCACGAATTATCCTAAATGTCGCCACATTGAATCTCTCAATAAACCAGCAGACACAGGCGTTGATTGTCCTGAGTGTCATCAAGGCAAGATCGTCAAACGTCAATCACGTCGCGGCCGTATTTTCTTTTCTTGCAGCCGTTACCCTGATTGCAAATACGCAGTATGGAATGAACCGATTGCAAAACCATGCCCAAAATGCGCATGGCCAATGCTGACGATCAAGAAAACCAAAAAGCGCGGTACCGAACTGGTCTGTCCACGCCAAACTTGCGGTTTTGTAGAGCAAATCGAAGACGAACCAGCCCCCACCTAATGCCCTCGTTATCCCCGGATGCTTAATGTCATCCCGGGGAAACCCTGTCATCTCGAGAAAACCCTCTCGTCCCGAGCAAACTTGTCATCCTGAGAAAGCCCTGTCATCCCGAGCAAAACCTGTCATCGCGAGCAAACCGGTCATCCTGAGAAAACCCTGTCCTCCCCAGAATCCCTGTCATCCCGAGCGTAAGCGAGGGATCTCCCCCTATTGCAACAAGCCAACTCCCACCCCTCGCAGTAACATACCCTTCACCCCACCCGCGATTGCATTCGAGAACCAGCTAACCCCGATGGTTTAACAGACAACTTCTTATCTAATGCCTTACTATCTTTCTCAAATCCTTTCTTTATTGCTTTCCTATCGAAGTCCTTATACGCAGGACGTCTTTCCCGTACTTCCTTATCAAATACCATTAGTCCAAAGCTAGGCACCAAATAATGTTTCTTATCTCTAGCTGGCACTTCCGCCTGTTTCATCAATTCTTGCACCTCAGGTAATTGCTGCTTAATCTGCAGCGTTGTTTGGGTTTGCGCTGCTTCATCTGTGGGTGATTGGGGTTTTTCTGCTTTGCCTTTTTTATCAGCGGCTCTTAAATCTAACCAAATTTTGCCAAGCGATAAAGCAAAAAAAGCAGCTCCCGCAAGCCCTGCTGCAATACCTAGAATCGCCAGATAAGGTAAACCTAAGGTGCCGACACAAAAACCAGCAATGGCAATTAAAATGCTAGTGACACCGACCACCAAATGTGAGACAGCTTTGTTGGAACGTTTCTCTTTCGCTTTCTCAATCTCTTTTAACAGCTCCGGATTAAGATTAGGCATTTTTTCTTTTAGCTTAGTGACGCTTTTATCAACCTCTTTCGCTCGCATTATGTGATAGGCAGTGCCACCAAAATTAAACACAGCGCTCAGCGTGAGACTAGCCCCATAAATCACAATGGTGTAAATCGCCGCAGTAGGTCCCAGTAGGACTAAACCCGCAACGGTGCCAGCTACTGCAAGAATAGCCATGGTCGTATTGTAAGCCGCGCGAATTTTGTGCTCAAGTTTTGGCTCACCTCCATTTTTGTCTAATAATAAATAACACCACACAAATACCGCATACAAAATAGCGGCAGCCATCGTAAACGGAAATAAAACTTCACGCAGTACTTCAATGACGACATTTTTAATAGGGGCAAACAAAGGAAAAGCAGTATCACGAATAAAATAAAAAGAATAAATCAACGCGCTATTTAAATAATCTAACACTCCCACACCAAGCCACATATAAAAAGCATAATCCAATAATCTTCCGCGCCAATTGATCCGGCCAATTTTATGCTTTAATTGATGTTTCTTCTTTTTGATTTTATGTCGAAGGGAATGGAAGATTTTGATTACATTTGCCATAGATTTGCCACGTATAGATTAGTAAGAGTAATATTCAGGCACCGCCGCGCATTGATCGTTTTCTTAATCCAGCAGTCTCAGCATGAGGAGGTGCGTTTGCGGGTTCAGTCGGTTCAGTCCATGCGATTGGATGGGTGAGGACGCGATCATCATGATCCATCGCATCGATGATAAATTCGCGATCGGAACTCAGTGTGTTGCGAATCAAGCGATGAGTGCCGTCGTCGCCCTTAACTCTTTCTAGGTCTTCTAATTCTAATAAATGTATTTTCTCGTGATCTTTTTTTACTTTATATGTTTTATAATCGCGATAAAGATCATATGCCGCGTAAGCTGCTCCAGCTAAACAAGCCGCACCTCCAATGATGCCGCCAACAAGAGGAAATCCTGCGAGCATCGACAGTGTTAAACCAATGCAAAGTGCTGCAACCACACAGGTGAAAAATAAATTAATTTTTGCGGAGCGTAAATGCTTTTTGTAAGTCATATGTGCTTCACCGGTCATATCATCGCCTAATGCTCTTTGCGCTTGGCGAACTTTATACACGTCATAAGTAAATTGAAGAGCAAGATAAACGGTACTCGCCCCTAACAAGCCCGCAAACGTTGCCGCAATCCCAACACCTACGGCCTGCATAACGATAAAGTTTGCAATAATTCCCGTGACAACACCTGCTGTAATCCCAAATGCCGTCAATGACTCCCATAACGCATGAATCAATGCTCTACCTTCATCTTGTTTCATTTGGCGTGCAAGATAATAACGATGCCAAGCCAATCCTGCTTTAGCAATACTCGCACCTGCTGCGATAGGAAATAAAACGTAATGTAGTGGGGTATTAAAAAGTATACTTAATAATGCGGCATTCAAATGCAAAATAAAAATCGCGCCAAAATTGAGTGACTCAGGAATCGTAATGATTTTATTCGCAATAAAATTAGCAAATAAGCTATCTTTTAAGCGAAGCTCTTTCGATGAATAGTTGGAGTAACTTTCTCTAGAGTTGGACATGTTGCGTCAACGACTTCTGCTGAAATAGAAGGCGTATAGTTTCCTCGGTTTTCAGGGGTCATGTCAATAGAAGATCGTTTTCCAGCCAAGATTGCGCGATAAACGCGCTGAGTTGGATTTTCACTGACAGGGTCCACCGGCAAATCGTATTTTTCTTGGGCAAGAGCGTCTTTTATCATGCCCGCCGCTGTGCCCACGACGGTGCCACCTAAGGCGCTACCAATAATGATCGCGGTCATGATTAATGCACTTGGTAGCAGGATGATGCCACAGGTTAAAATGGTGGTAGCGATGGCCGCCGCTATCGCAGTACAAAATAATATTTTACCCCAATGTTTTCCCAAAAACGAAGTGGTGGCATATGTTTCTGATTCAGACGTCGTGGACTCAATGTCACTAATAGCAAGAAAATCATTTTCGATGATAGGGTGACTTGCAGTCTTATCCACATCATTTTTAAACGCAGCCACATCAATACCAAAATCCTTCGGATCTAAAAAAACTTTATAATGATTCTGATTGAATAAAGCTAAATTTAATTCGCCATCAGGATTGGCAGGTGAATGATGTTCAGGCGCATCAAGTACATTAACGACGCTAGCCTCTAATGATTCTTGATCATCAGAATCATCGTACGCTGAATAATATTCGTGGGTTTCACCTCTAAAAATATGAATGTTGACATTGAGCATGCGGCTAAACGCAATGATTTCTTCACGACCACCCCAGGCAGTACTCGTGGAGGTCATTTCTTGTAGATGATTTTCCAACGTGTCTTCGCTTAATTCGCCTACTAATGGGTCATTAATAAATAAATGAGGATGACGACGTATATAATTTGCTACCCGCTGACGTAATGGGAAAGTGGCAAGATGTTGTAATAATTCAGATCCCGTTTGTGAGATAAAAAAATCAGCTCCACCTTTAAATTGACTCAGGATGGACCTTACTTCTTCAGGATCAGTCGATTCGTTGCGGCCAAATAATTTAGTAAAGCGTTGTTTAAATACAATTGGCTCATGCACTACAGGGAACAAATAACCAATCGAAATCGCATAAAACAAGCAATGACCATCACCCGATACATCGACTAAAAACGAAGGATCTTTATCGGGTGCCAATACATGTAAGTTATGCGCCATCCCCAAATCAGGATGCAGCTTGTGTCTGCGCGCACTTTGTAAGATTTGGTCGAATAATGTCATATCCACCTTCAAACTGCTTATTTTGTCTATAATTGCAGAATAACATGGCAGTCTTAAGGGGATATTAATTGGATAAAAAAAAGGCAGTACAAAAGTACTGCCAAAAAATGCTCAACTCAGGTCAGGCATTCCATGCCTAAATAACCGTCCATGAACACACAAAACGAGGAGTGGTTGCACAAGTCCTTTTTTGCGAGAGTAGTCAATCCGTGACTACGAAAGGAATTATACCCGTTTCATTACCGGTGCACCATTATGCAACAATGAGTTACCTTTCAGTTGCGGAATTTGCTAGGTGAATGTAAGCGTGTTAAAATTTGAAAAAATATATATTTAACAATAACTTGTATATTAATATATTAAACAGCAGCTTAGCGTAGGGGCAAAAGCATAGGCCAATTTCCCTAACATCTTGTGAGCAATAGCTTACAAGGATTTGAGATAATTAGGCGCTTTTGAGGCCGCGAGCGCAGTGAAAGACACCCAAATAGCTCAGGCAAACGGAAATTTCTCGTGATTGCTGGGGATCAGAAATGCATGCCGTTCTTGCAACTTACTCATAAGCAGCGATAATAACCAATTACGCCAAGGAATTCGGGATAAAAGAAGAACCACTCATGAAAGAACACATAGAACACTTAGTTAAAATGGCTTTAAAGCAATTACAAGATGCGGGCGATCTACCGGTTATTCCTGCTTTTATCCAAATTGACAACACCAAAGACAAAACTCATGGCGACTTCGCTTCAAATATTGCCCTTATATTAGCAAAACCTGCGGGCAAAAAGCCACGTGATATTGCAGAGCTAATTATTCGCGTATTACCCATGTCACCCTATGTCGACAAAATCGAAATCGCAGGCCCTGGATTCATTAATTTTTTCCTCAAAGCGGAAGCTCTCTACGATATCGTTCCAAGGATCTTACAAGAACAGCGCGAATTTGGCCGACGTAAAATCGGCCGCGATAAAAAAGTCTTAGTTGAATTCGTTTCATCTAATCCAACGGGCCCTTTGCATGTGGGGCATGGTCGACACGCGGCTTATGGGGAAGCCTTATGTAATTTACTCGATGCGGTTGGCTTTAACATTTCACGCGAATATTATGTGAATGACGCTGGGCGCCAAATGGATATTTTGGCTGTTAGTATTTGGATGCGTTATTTGAGTTTATGCGGTGAAACCATTGAATTTCCTACTAATGGTTACCGTGGCGATTACATTATCGATATTGCCCGAAGTATAAAAGATAAATACGCTACTGACTGTGTCAGGCCCGCGCAACAAGTGTTTGAAGGCTTGCCTTCTGATGAACCTAAAGGTGGGGATAAAGAAATTTATATTGATGCTTTAATCGAACGTGCTAAAGAATTGCTTGGATCCAACTATCGCACCATCTTAGATGAAGGCTTAACTGGCATCATGCACGATATTTCTAATGATTTAGCAGAATTTGGTTTGCAATTTGATACCTGGTTTTCCGAGCGCGATTTTGTCAATTCCGGGATGGTCGATAAATTATTAGAAAAATTGCGCCTAAGCGGCCACACATACGAAAAAGATGGTGCGATTTGGTTCCGTTCCTCGGCATTTAATGATGATAAAGATCGTGTGTTAGTACGTGCGAATGGTCAGCGTACCTATTTTTGTAATGATGCCGCTTATCATTTAAATAAATTTGAACGTGGTTTTGATATTGCAATCGATATCTTTGGTTCTGATCACCACGGTTATGTGACGCGTATGAAAGCCGCCATGGAAGCATGTGGCATCAATCCAGAACGCTTGATTCATTTATTAGGTCAATTCGTTACGTTGTACCGTGCAGGTCAGCAAGTGCAAATGTCCACCCGAGGCGGGGATTTTGTAACTTTGCGTGAATTACGCAACGAAGTAGGTAATGATGCGGCCCATTTTTTTTATGTGATGCGGAGATACGATCAACACATCGATTTTGATCTTGATTTAGCAAAATCGCATTCAAACGAAAATCCTGTTTATTATTTGCAATATGCGTATGCCCGTATTTGTAGCGTATTTAAACAAATGCAAGATAAACAAATTCGCTTCGATGAAGTGAATGGCATTGCCAACTTGGGATTGTTAACGCAAGAGCATGAACGCGAATTATTAAATATTTTGTCGCGTTATGCGGAAGTGATAGTCGATGCTGCAATCAATTATGAACCACAAATTTTAATTAATTATTTGCGCGAATTAGCGGCATCGTTTCACGCATATTATAATTCGCATCAGTTTATTGTTGAAGATGAACGTTTACGTAATGCACGTTTAGCATTAATTTTAGCGGTGAAACAAATTTTACTCAATGGTTTTGGACTATTATGTATTAGCGCACCGGATAGCATGTAATGGATAAATATTCACATCGACACCGTTACAGAAACGAAAATAATCAAACTGCGTTACGGCGTAAGCTTGTTTATTTCTTTTCACTAGCGGTGATCTTAGGTGCCGGCTTTGCTTTATATGTCTATAAACCTTTTACGGGCATTATCCAACGTTTAACGATTAGCCTTCTCGGCCCACGCCAAGAAGAAGAAACGCATGAAGTTAAAAATTCGCCACCACCCGTGCATTTTGAATTTTATACCACCCTACCAAAAGCAGTCATGACCGATAACCGTGCCCCTCTCATGGAAGCTAAGCAAGAAAAAGTCCAAATTAGTAGTCCCGATGAATTGGAAAGAGAATTTTCCGTCATGATGAATAAAAAGAAGGAAACAAAATGATTAACAGTATGACTGCTTTTGCTCGTGCCGAGCATCGTTTCGAATTAGGCATCTTAACTTGCGAATTGCGTTCCACCAATCATCGCTTTCTTGAAATTGGCTTTCATGCGCCGGAATTTTGTCGCCCATTCGAAATGCTAATTCGCGAACATATACGTCGTTTTGCGAAACGGGGCAAAGTCGATTGTTTGATCCGTTTCCAACCTGCAAAAGAAATAGAATCGTCATCATTGATCATCAATCAGAGCTTAGTTAAAGAAATATGCCTCGTAGCTGATAAAATCGCAGAATATTCAAAACAAACCGCAACGCTAAATCCCATTGATGTGTTACGTTTCCCAGGCGTATTAGAAACCAAAGAAACTGAAACTAAGCACACCCAAGAAGCAGTGTTGACAGTGGTTGATAGCGCGGCCAAAGAATTGCTTGCCGCCCGTCAGCGCGAAGGTCAAGAATTAGAGCGTTTGTTCTTACTGCGCATGGATTTAATGGAAAACGAATTAAGCAAAGTCAAAACCCGCTTACCACAAGTGATGCTAGATGCCAAAACCCGATTAGTTAATCGTTTTAATGAAGCCAAACTGGAATTGGATTCAGGTCGTTTAGAGCAAGAAATGGTGATGTTTGCGCAGAAGATTGATGTTGCCGAAGAGCTCGATCGCGCAACCACCCACATCAACGAATTCCGTCGCGCCTTGAATCAAGATGAATTAGTTGGTCGTCGTTTGGATTTCTTATTACAAGAAATGAACCGCGAATCAAATACCTTGGGATCTAAATCCGTTGATACGGTGCTGACTCATGCCGCCGTTGAGTTAAAGGTATTAATTGAGCAAGTTAGAGAACAGGTCCAAAATGTAGAATAACCGTGTTTATGGGAATGACATCAGAAAAAAATCCCTACATCCCATCCTCAAGCGCTTTCATCATCAACTCAAATCGCTCTAATGAAAACACCCGTGCCAATAATCTTAAACGCTCAAACACAATATTGCGTTTCAAAAACAACCCCGCCATGGTATTTTCTGGGGTGTTATTTTCTTCGGCATACATCAGTAACTTAGAGGCAGACCCCGGATCAATCGTATCAATGGCTTGGAGCAAACGTAAAATTCGCGAAGATTTAAGATGCGCACATAAAGTCACAAATTGCTCTTCTTTCCCTAGCTCAAACGAATTCAAATCATCCAACGCAGACCCTATCGCATCAATGATTTTTTCTAATTGGGGATTGCCATCGAGTGACCAACCTTCAGCGGTTTCCATAAAAGCAATGACCCGATAAATCATCGGGTCATCGTAATTTTTCCAAAACTCATGTGATGATTCTAAATCAAGCTTTGGCACGCTTAAATTCCTCTTTTGCTGGCATCGTCATACATGGTTTTTTCAGTCCATTGTGAGCTTGCAATTAAGATGGCATTTGTCATGACTTGTGCTGTGAGCATTTTCTTTTGCGTTTCTAATAGTTGCGTTGCCACCACGTAATTTTGTGATTCAAACATGAGGATTTGGCGTAATACTTTACCAATGTCTTCTGAAGCAATCGTGGCTAGCCAACTTTGTCCCGTCGCAAGCGCAATCAAGTTATCTTGTGTCTTACTCGTTGCATTGCCATTGACTTGTTCTGCGTACAATTGACTCAATACGTTAGCACCAAAGGATTGCGCTGGAATAACCGTATTATAGTAAGAGCCATAACGGTTAGCCGCATCTGGCAAAGAGGGGTTTAATCCATTCGGTGATTTATGCGTGATGTTGTAACCTGAGGCATTAGCCACATAATTGAGTGCCGCAGCTAATAACTGATCATGCACCGAGGTATCCCCATTAGTCTGAATAAACTTGGTTGTGTTGCCCATTAAGGAAGAATATAAAAGGCTAGCAGGATTCTGTGGCATGTCTGTTTTCTTTACGCCACTAAAGAAACTATTATCTAATCCCGTTGCCGTTGCTAATTGAGTTTTATTGTCAGCAGCATAAGTTACCCCAGCTAAGGCAAATGGCTGTTGAAATGTATTTACCAGCGGGTCATCTTTAGAAGGGTCGCCACTTTGATTTGCCCCATCGGTCGCCCGCACGCTTTGTGACATCTGAGTTAACTCATTCATAAAATCAGGTAAACCTTGCACATAACCCATGATTTTAATGACATCGGCTTCAATTCTTTGGGTGGTTTTATCGATAGACTGAAGAATTTGGGCAATTTGTGCTAACGCGGCTGAATCATCTGCATAACTTGGTAAAGAGCTCAGTCCCATAAACAGAAGAGCAGATCCAGCTAAGAGGCTAAGTTTTTTAAATTTGCTTAATATCATGTGAGAGTTCCTTTCAATTAATATTGAATATTCCAGTTTGTGCTATTAGATGGTGCGCTAGTACCTGTTCCAGTTGTCGCTTTGTTCCCACCCGTTTGCTGTGCGCCAAAACCGTTATAATTCGCCGGTTGATTATTCGTTGAACCGCTAACGGTGGTAGTCGGAGGGGTATAAGCCGGTGCTGGTGGCGGTGTAGTTGGTGGCGCAATATCGGTTTTTGGTGGCGGCGGCAATATTTGTGCTGCTTGATTCGACAAACGTGTGTTCGCATCTTTGTTTAAACGATTCACTTGAGCCGCAAATTCACTGGGGGATAAAATGCGAGAACTACCAGTATTCGCGCTGGGCGCCGCAGGTGCTGCGGTCTTGGATTGTGGTGAGGTTGGTTGAAAATCCCCAAAATAATCTTCCGCATGAGCGAGGGGAGAAAGAATAAAGCTAATTCCTAACGCTGCTATCCGCAAATATAGTCGCATTCCTATTGCTCCTTAATTACTGAGCGTCCAGTATACTGCGCATAACATATAGTGTCATCACGAACCTCACACCTCCACGATAAGGAAATAAAGTTCTTCCCAATGACGTATTTCAATCCCAGCGGTTGAAATTTAGACCTTCATCAGCTAATAATACAAAGGCAGCTTAGGACAGGAGCAGTGGATGGCTATACGTGATGTTTTTAAGTTCAATCGTAAAACCTTTGTTAACCCAAGCGGGTGGTTTGATATTGGACAATTTACCTTATTAAATAACCTGATTTACTCTGTCCTGCGCAATACATTCACTAAACCCAAACCTGAAATCACCGAATCTTTCGAGCAAGCCATTGAACGCCTTGGCTTAACTGAATTAGATGTGAAGTTTGGCGCTGCTAATTATCGCCTGTATGCTTTAGCATTTTTCATTATTGGCTTGATGAGTATCTTTTATTCTTTTTATCTCTTATTTTTTCACCACGCCTATTTCGGCTGGGTCATTGGTCTTTGCATGTCCGGCCTTTTTTTCGCGCAAGGTTTTAAGTACGATTTTTGGTCATTACAAATGCGTCAACGTAAACTAGGGATCACTTTCAAGGAATGGTCTGAAGCCATATTCGGATCTAAAGGGAAATAGCAATGGCCATCACTAGCGCTCCGAGTTTTTTCACCCCGATCGCGACTGACCAATCGATGCAATATTTAAATCGTATCTTTGGTACGATGACCATCCCAACTGATACCTCAGCCGGTTTATTACCAGGCCCAAACTTGGTTACCGTTTTAAGTTACATGTTCCAAACGTTTAACATGATTATTTTGTCTGTAGGCTCCCTGATTATCATCTATATGACAGTGGTTGGCGTCATGATGACAGCGCACGAAGGCGAGTTCATGAAAAAATGGAATAACCTTTGGGGGCCAATACGGGCCGTTTTTGGCATTGCATTGTTATTTCCGACAACGACAGGTTTTTCCACAATCCAAATTATTATGATGTGGGGCATTATTCAGGGTATTGGAGCTGCAGATACCTTATGGAATAGTGCGCTAAGGTATACCACGGTCATGGGTTCAGTGTATGCAACCCTGCAAGCGCCAACGAGCGGTATCCAGCAAAATATGGAAAACATGTTCAAAGCGCTGGTGTGTGAACGCACTGCCTCGAGAAATGATGCTCTACCGGTGGAGGTATTGAATGGTCAAGGTGCTTATTATTGTAACCTCAATCCACGTAAACCGTTTTGCAATACGAATCAATCAACCGATGTTAGTAGTGGTTACTTCCAATTTGGTCCAGAAGGTGGTTGCGGTAAAATGCACACCTGTGATGTGAATAAAGCGTGTGATATGAGTGATCCGAATGTGGCGGCAGAAGCGGCAGAGTCACCTAATGGTATCTCAGATACTTGCCAGAAGTGCAAAGATCAAGCAGCCGCTTTGAGTGATATTATGGGTACATTACGATCATTGGCCGATCTAATAGCGTATGCAGATTATCTCTATCTTGATTCTTTCTATTTAAGTTATCACACGGAACTACGAGGCAGTGTCTATAATCATATCGTGCCTGATAGTGATCATCTTCAACCTGCGTGGATTACCAGTTATTGTGCTGCTAAAGGATTGACCACAGGGGAGGGAGATATTGGGTATAACTCTTCCAATGATAACCCGGCGGAATGTCATGGCACCGTTAACTATAATTATGTGTCAAAACAAAAATCGATAAAAAGCGGTGGTTTAGCTTCGCAAACTAGCAGTGAAGTAATTGAAGCTAATTTATATCGCGGTGCTTTACCTGATGCACAGCTAGGTGAAGGTAGTCCTGTGGGTGCAGTGATGAGTGATATCATTTGGCCTTATGTGATTTTTCCAAGCCTCAAACTTCACACGCCTGGAAAATACGTAAGTGATCCTAAAGATCCCAATACAGATAATCCCATCGGCGCTGCTGCACAAGAGTATTCTGCGAGGGTTGGTATTCCACCAGCAGCTGCGGATACCAATACGCAAGCAGTTCAAGGAGTGTACGCTCAAATTGATCAAACCCAGTTAACCGGCCCTCTTTTAAGAGCAAGCCAAGCTGGATGGATCCAAGCTGGGGCTTACTACTATCAATTAGTCGCCGATAATTCATCTAAGTTGAAGCATGCGGTGCCAACATTTGAAGTGATCGCATTAAATCCAGCGGCATCCGGTGAAGGTAGTGGGACAGGTCAGCCTGATACAATGAAAACGTCTCGTAATAACTATGTCTCTGCTATGATTCTGATTGGGGTCATGTCAGGTAATCAAAGTGGACAATATGGTGCGGCAAATACGGACTTCTTAACAAGTGGTAGCGATGCCGTAGGTAACATGATGTATTCCGCTACTAACCCAAATACCGGCACAAATCCATTAGTGCAAGTTGCGACAGCCGGTTATTATTTGTTGCTTACGGCAACAATTATTTTCGGTATGTTTGTGTTATTAACCTTCTTGTTTGGGATTGTATCCGGTTTGGATTTCTTTGTCTTAGGAACCGGTGCGAATAACCCCATGTCAACAGCAGGTCCCATGATTTGGATGATTCTCGTGCCGTTAATGGCGGGATTATTAGGCTTGATGATCTCCATGGGTGCGACCCTCGGTGTGTATGTGCCGTTAATCCCTTATACCATTTTTGCTTTTGGTGCTTTAGGCTGGCTTACCTCAACCATTGAAGCAATGGTCGCCGGCCCAATTGTTGCTTTAGGTATTCTTGCCCCTGGTGGTCATCATGAAATGTTAGGCAAAGCAGAACCTGCTTTAATGCTTTTATTCGGTATTGCGATGCGCCCCGTGTTGATGATATTTGGGTTAATCGCTGCTATGTTATTAGCAAGCGTTGCGGTCGATATGATTAATGCCACCTTCTGGCCAATCGTGGTGCCCCAACTGGTTATCACAGCGGCAGGTGGTAAAGGAAGCGCGTTAACTAATCAAACTGCGATTAATGCTGCAATGACATTTAATCCATTGATGATGATTATGTTCTTAATTGCTTACGTCGGTTTAATTGTATCCATATTAAATAAAGCATTCGCAGCCATTCATATCATCCCAGAACGTGTGATGCGCTGGATCCACGGAGGTCAAGGCGATTCACATGGTGAAGGTGAAGCAGCCGCAGGTCTCAAACAATCCGTGGCAGGTGGCGCAAGCGCTGCTGGTTCTGCAGCTGGCCAAGGCGTGAAAGGCGCTAAAGACATGAAAGAAACCGAAGGCAAAGTCTTCGCGCAAAACGACCAAATCCGCGCTGATTCCGGCGGTAAACTAGGTGGCCCTAAGAATTCGGGCCAATTAGGCGGTCACGTAGCTCAGCCTAAAAAGGGCGGTTAGTCATATTTTATTTTTCATGCGAGATTATGCTAAAGGTTTTATGAGTAGCCCGGATGCAATCCGGGGCATTTTTTCAATCGACACAACAATCCCGGATTGCATCCGGGCTACATGCTACCTGCATCTTTCTCTTCGCGTTTTGCTTGTTCTGCAATCAACTTATACTGTCTTTCTGTGATCACATCTGCTTTCAATTTCGCTGCAGCATCTTGTTCCATTGTTTGACCGTATTCTTTCACTAAATTTCGCACCACACTGGTAATATTCAAAATATCCGTATCCAACAAAATATCTCGGATTTTTTCATCAAATACCAGGTACTCACGCAAGGCTACGCGTTTGCCATCCAGGGTGGGGACTAATCGTTGCGATATAATCAAGCGCACTGTTTCAATAATATCAATGGTGCGGCTTTGACGTTCTTCGGTGGGAAAGGTCACTACTAAACGGCGGATTGTTTCAGCTACGCCGTTACTATGTAAAGTTGTATACACCGGATGTCCGGTCATCGCAGCTTCCATGACGGCCGCAATCGTTTCGGTATCCCGCGCTTCACCCACTAAAATCAAGCGCGGCTTACGCCGTAATGCATTACGCACACCTGCAGCAAAGGAAGGCAAATGGCGGGGAATTTCCGATTGACTGACAACGCTAGATATTTTTTCCACGTTATCAAACACAAATTCAATGGGTGATTCATACGTCAACACTTTACGGTGGCTTTCTGCATCTTCGGTGATGTTACGAATAATCGCCGCTAATAAGGTACTTTTACCGGAGCCGGTGGCACCCGTCACATACACCACCCCTTGTTCTGGGGTCAGCGCATTAATAATAGCATCAGGCAGATTCATGGTGGATAATTTTGGTGGGTCGGTTGGAATGGTACGTGCCGTAATCTGTACGCCATCATGGCCTTCAACTTGGCACCCCGTACCATTGATACGAAAACGATAACGATCCGAGCGATTAGGACGAATCTCATAATGCGTATCTATATCTTTGCCTGACATGATGAGCGAAATCGCGTTAGGCCCATACATCGAATTCATAATATCGCCCACTTCGACATTCGATAATTTACGGCGCGTGACTTTCAGTAAACGGCCATAAATTTCAGCAATCACAGGCTCCCCTGTTTGAAAGGTGACATCGGATGCGCCTAATTTGACACAATGCATTAAAATTTCATTCACAGCTTCAATGCTTAAGCGGATTGGCTCTTGGGGATATAAGTAGTCGCTCATCGTTTCACCACGATTGCATTCCAATGTTTACTGTTTGATTGTAATTTTGGATGTTCAACAATACGTAATACTTGATCATTGACACGCATATCATCACCATCACCAGTGATGCCGAGTTCAGTACGTGCGACATAAGGTGGACTAATGATGCGTTCTTGCAATAGTTTGCGATACAGCACCATGCCATTGAAATCTCGTTTCAAACGCGCAAGGTTTTGTTGGAAAATACTATAAGATTGTTCAATCCCTTTTTGCCAGCCGCTGCGGATCCCATCTTTCCATACTTTTTGTTCTTCTGCATTTCTAGGCAATAGTGTTTTATCTGGTAATACTGGTTTTGAATAAGATAACCATAAATACTCACGCCAGTTTGGTGGCGTGGTCGCAAATTGAGCTTGCTTCACGATTTTATAAGTTCGATCAGACACGCGAATCGTATTGGGGTCATCTAAATTTAACGTATTATCACCTTGCACTAGCACCGGAGGCATGACGCCATGGCTTAACACCATGGCATTAAAATTAAAAATACTATCTAAGTACTTACTATCTTCGGTTAATTTTTGATTGAGATTAGCCGATGCAAAAGCAAGCCCACCTTGCGCCCCAATGCTCATCGCAGAATCACGCAGGGCTTTAGAGCGTAAAGCGCTAACCCCATTTTCGTGACCCATATTAGTTGGTTGAACTTGCACGTTTTCTAATTGCGATAGGTTGGTCGTATCCACATTACCGTTGCCGTAGTGTGTCGTACTACAAGCAGATAGTAGGCTTACAGTGAGCATGAAGGCCAATAAACTAATTCTTTGCATAACGTAACTCAATGACTCGGCTATCAGGGAAAATGTATACCGATGCACGGCGACCGCATTGGTAACCTGTGTCGCGCAAAATATCACCGAGTAAGGCATTACGGGCATTGATAGTGACTAGCACAGGTATAGCAGGTGCGGTACCTAATACACGTAAACGATAATCCGCGGCACTTGCGATTTGTTTTAGTAACGGCTCAACGGGGCCAGACCAATCAACGGATGTCACGCCACCCATCCCATAGGAGGCGGGGCTGGGGGCAGGCGCAATATCTGGTAAGGGGTGGGCAGCTTGGGCGGATTCCGATAAATCAGCCACTGAGCGACTGACTGAATAAGAAGCTTCAGCCAAGGTGCTTTCATGCTTAGATAAATCGTAACCTTTAGGTTCTTTGGGGGTCGCGCAAGCACCCAGGATCAGTGCAAGACAGACAACGGTTCCTAATTGATAGTTCATGCGTTCACTAATTCCTTTTTTGCTTTGTAATCATGTTATAACGATCCATGTTGTCATGCCAGCTTTTCGCATTGGGAATTGAATGGTATTCTGATATCTATGCCCTCCCCAGCGTATACGCTCGAGAGGACAAAAATCAAGGAGTGAAGCAAATATGGCCCACTGGCGCGATACCGCAAGACCGGCACGATTCTGGATCGTTGATTTCAGAGTTGTTTTTCCCTTATTTCTATTTTTATTACATATTAAACTCTGGACTTTTATTGCTGCGGTTGTTGCGATGCTATTTTTTGCTTTATTAGAACGATTCGGGTTCACTGTCTCTGTATTCGGGCGCTGGTTAAGGTCTTATATTGCAGGGCCCAGAAAAATTGCCCAGCCGTGGTGGAAAAATTAAGGATAAATCATGCCCGCTTCGTTTGATATTTCAGAACAAATGATCAAAATTGCCCGATTGATGAATGGACGCTATAGCTTGAATGGTAGACCTTTATTAATGGAAGAAGTTTTTTCCGTTACCGGTTTATTACCCGGCATTGCAAGACGGGCAGATCAGCTAAGCTCCCTTTGTTTGGGTTATGGAATCGGGGCGACTTTTGAAGAGGCTGAGGGTACACCATTAGGAATTAAGGTGATATTCGATGATATTACTCCCAATGTTTTGCGTATTTTATGCTTAATCGACGTTTTGAATGAGCTAATGCGAGGCACTATGCGTGGAGAAATGACCGCGCTTGATCAATTAATGTACGATTAATGTATTTTTTTTAGCAAATAGGAGACAAATCCCCCAAATTGTGTAAAAATACCGCCATCTAAGTATTAATAATAATAAAGGGTGGAGGTGATCATATGTTCCGTAAGTCCGAAAAAAGCGATCCAATTATCAAAGAAGAATTACGTAAGCTGTATCATGCTGAAATCCTTGAGGCATTTGAATATTTGGAAGCCACTGTCTTTGCCGATAAGATTTTTAATGACACAAAAAAAGCTATAAATGGTCCTGGATTTCAATACGTCGATAAAAGAGTAAACACTTTGCGTGATCTTTTGCCGCATGATGAATCCAATGCATTTAGAGACCGTTTAATTGCTGTTTTAAGTTTACCGGGTTGTAAAGAATCAGAAGCGCATTTTGTTCATCAAGCAGCCTTAGATTATCGCCGCAAAGTATTGAATGCATTGCGCGGTGATATCGAAACCAATACGAGCAAATTGAGAAATGAGTTCAATGATTTCTTTAGCGCATTACGCCGTTCACGTTTTGGACGCAAAATGAAAGTAATGATGGCTTCAATATCGACTTTTGCGATTGTCTTGGCTATTTGCTTGGGTATTGGCTTTGGTGCATTTACACTCGTAGCCGCGCCTCAAATTTTTATGTGCATTGGTGTGTCATTGGCAGTTGCACTGGGTATCTCAATCGTCGCTGGCTTATTCACCAACTTTTTCCGTAGAAATAGGATGGAAGAAGAAAATTCGCCACTACTAAATCAATGGTTGCGCGTGTTGGGAAATGAAGACCTTCCTGTTTACAACAAGCAACGTGATATTTTTTGCAAAGATTATTTGGAGAAAAAAGAGGCGGAGGAAGCTGAACTAAAAAGTCGTATGGACACAGAGAAGAAGAAAGTGGAACGTAATGCCGTGCAACGTATGGCTTATGGCATGGTAGATGCTTCGCGTTCGGCTCTTGAAAGTTTACGTCCTAATCAATCGCCAGCAGCCGCTACATCTGTTGTTGATGTAGCTGCTCCCACTGTTGCCACCAAACCAAGCGGGTTTTTTTCCCGGTTTGTAAATATGAATAAATCTGCAAATGCAGCATCTCTTTCTCAACCCCAAAAATCAGCCGTACCTGTAAAACAGGGCGATCATGATGATGGTGTGCCAGCAGTATTTCAGAAGAGTGAATCTAAAGCTCCAGCGTCGACACCTGTAGCAGCAACATCTACCACTCAAAAAGATCCATCTAATCGTGAGTTAGGATCTGATGCCGACAATTTGACAATCTTTAGAACTAAAAAACAAATCCGACGCGCAAAAGCCGCTGAAGCTAGTGCGCGCGCAAGAGATGATTCAAGCCACGAGTCCGCTGCTAGTTTGACTGGTAGTAGGTCGGGCGAGTAATTGTTGCATGGCCTCTTGGGCATTGATTTTGCCCAAGAGGATTTGCTCAACCGCATTGCAAATGGGCATGTCTACGTTGTGTTGTTGGGCAAGTAACGCTACTAATTCTGCATTACGTTTTCCTTCCACCACTTGACCAATTTCACGTTCCGCTTCTTGAATATTTTTTCCTTTACCGACGGCTAAACCAAATCGACGATTGCGTGATTGATTATCCGAACAAGTCAAAATGAGATCGCCCATGCCTGCTAAGCCAACCATGGTATCGACTTTCGCACCCAGTTTAGTTGCTAAGCGAATAATCTCTGCAAGACCGCGAGTGATAATAGCGCAACGTGCATTAGCGCCTAATTCCATGCCATCCGTAATACCAGTTGCAACAGCAATCACATTTTTAACGGCACCACCTAATTGTACGCCAATGATATCGTCACTCGTGTACACACGAAAAGTAGGGCAGTTAAAACGTTCTGCCATGTCATTTGCTAATGTTGCATCACGGCTTGCAATCACGACCGCGGATGGTAACCCTTGAGCGACTTCACGCGCAAAGGTAGGTCCTGAGAGTGAAGCAAATAAGCGATTCTTACCTATAATTTCTTCAACCACCTCACTCAATAATTTGCCGGTATCTTCGTCTAAGCCTTTGGTTGCACAAGTGATACGAGTGGTGGCGCCAATGTGTTCTTTTAACATTAGCAACGTGGCACGAAAACCAACAGAGGGTACTGCAATAATGATGTCATCTACATCTTTGATGGCATCAGTTAAATTGGCGGTAGGGTGAATGGTTGGAGGAAAATCAAAGCCAGGTAAAAATTGATTATTCGCTCTTTCTGCGAGCATGGCGGCGATTTCTTTTATTTCAAAACTCCACAAACGGACAGTTTGGCCTTTACGTGCTAATACCAAGGCAAGTGCCGTGCCCCAGGAGCCTGCGCCGAGAATGGTGATAGGTTTTAATGTCTGCTTGTCCATGATGAGATTCCTTCTTTCTAATTAATTGTTAGTATTAGAACCGTCATTGCAAAAAAAGCGCCGTCCTCGAAAACGACGCTTTCAATTATTAATTGGCAGATGCAGAGCCTTCTTTTCCTTGTTGTTCTAAATGCTGCGAATAGAGGGCATCAAAATTAACTGGCGCTAAAATTAATTGTGGGAAGCCACCGCGTACCACAATGTCAGAAACAGCTTCACGCGCATATGGGAATAATATGTTTGGACAGAAGCTGCCAAGCATTTGATGTAATTGATCGTTGGGAATGCCGCTGATTAAGAAAACACCTGCTTGATGCACTTCAATTAAGAATGCAGTTTTTTTATTGGAGTTTACGGTTGCAGTGATCGACAACACGACTTCATGCAAGTTATCTTGAATGCGATTGCTTTTGGTTTCTAAATTAAGCGTAACTTCTGGTTTCCATTCTTCAATAAAAGTGTGCGGCGTATTTGGCGATTCAAAAGAAATATCTTTGATGAAAATACGTTGGATTTCGAATTGCGGATTTTTTACTTCTTCTTGCATGATTACTTACCTTTTTGTGAGGATAAAATGCCATCGAGTTTACCAGACTTCACAAGTAATGCTAAGTCATCATACCCGCCGATGGATTGGTCATTGATAAAAATTTGTGGAACAGTGCGACGATTACTGCGTTGAATCATTTCGTTTAATTTGCTGTCATCTAAATCTACCCGAATTTCTTCAAATGCTAAATGATGCGCGGCAAATAATTCTTTTGCCATGCGACAATAGGGGCAGGTTTGTTTTGTGTAGATGACGATACTTGCCATAGTCACTCCTTGATTAACGGCAGTCCAGAATCAGTCCAAGAACGTAATCCACCGGACAATGAATATATATTATAACCTTTTTTAGCCCAAAAAGCGGCTATCTTTTGCGATTCTTGCCCACTGGCGCACACTACTACAATGGGTTTCGTGCGAAATTTTTCAATCTTTTTAGGGTTTTCCGCGATCTCTCCTGAGGGTAAAGAATGGGAATCAATTATATGACCTGTGCGATAAGTGTCCTTAGGGCGTAAGTCGATGATAACAGCATGTTCATGGTTTATGAGTTGCACCGCTTGTGTCGTATTGATACTGAAATTATTGCGTTTGAGCCTAAAATACTCAACAATCATCAATGACACCAAAAGAAATGCTAATGCATAAATTTCCATCGGATGATGGCTAACAAAGTTGATCAGGTCTTGCATGTGATTACCTTTTTGCCGGCAGGAAAAGGTAAGAATGATACTGGAGAGCCTGGAACCCGTAAACAAAAAACGTTTACGAGCTACCTGGGAGCATTGTTCGTGCTATACACCAAACATGCACATCTATCGCTCCGGCCTTTTTAAGCACCCCTGCTAACATGCTAAGGGTTTGCCCCGTGGTCATCACATCATCTATGATCGCAACTGTCTTCCCTTGATAATCCCCAAGCACTTGAAACGCATCCAACAAATTCATCCTCCTTTCTTTCGCGGATAAGCCGCTTTGTGCTGGTGTTGCTTTTATCCTTGCCACGCCATGCACGTCCAGGCGCATTTTGCAGGCTTTGGCGATGGGTTTGGCCAACTCTAAGGCTTGATTGAACCCGCGTTCGCGTAAGCGATCCTGATGCAATGGCACCGGCAAAAGAACGTCCGGCAAACATTGATGATGATACCAAGATGAGTTTATTTTATGTACAATCAAATGCGCTAATACCCGCGCATGGCTTAACTGACGTTGAAATTTCATCATACTAATAAAGCGTACTATCGGTGCCTCATAAATAAATAACGCATGTGCGCGACTAAAAGGGGGTGGATTCGTTAAGCACTTTCCGCAAATCGTATTCGGGAGTGGCAAAACATACGCGCATTGTCGGCAATGATGGGATAAAATAGGTAAATCACTTGCGCAGCCAGCACAAAGGGCATGTGAGGTGGGGGTGAGTTGAGTGCATAGAACGCAGGAAGTAGGTAATAACAAATGACACAATTGGTCTAAAATGAATATATTAAATGACATGGTATTTTCTCCGAAAGATTATACAGATGCTGCGGTGATTGCGCGTGCAGCTGGTGATGAAATGCTTTCACGCTTAGCGTTGATGACCATTCAGCCGAAAACAATTTTAGATGTGGGCTGTGGTACAGGGGAGATGAGTGCGAAGTTAAAAATGCGGTATCCGGAAGCGCATATTATCGCATTAGATTTATCATTACCAATGGTACAACATGCAAAACGTGAGTTACCCGATTTACCCGTGATCTGTGGCGATGGCAGTCAATTACCGTTACCTGATCGTTCTATTGATCTCATATTCGCAAATTTTTTTCTGCCCTGGCAAGTGGATGTCAAAGGCGTCATGGTGGAATGGGCGCGCGTCTTGCGCACGGAAGGTTTATTAATGTTATCTGGTTTAGGTATTGATACTTTTCAAGAGCGACGCGATATTTTTGCGATACATGAAATGCCCTGTTTTGTTGATATGCATGATGTCGGTGATGCGCTTATTCAATCCGGATTTTCTGATCCTGTATTGGATGTGGATTATTACCATGTCACTTACCAAAATAAAGAGCGTTTGTTGCAAGATGTGAGAGCGGCTGGCATGTGGTATCCCGATGCTGAGCGCGATCTTAAACAAGTGACTATTCCAAAAGCGGATTCCTTGCGTGGTTGGCAGTTAACGTATGAGGTGATTTATGCGCATGCATTTGGTGCGCCGGTAAAAAATGAATTTGGGGTGAATGAGGAAGGGGTAGTAAAAATTCCCCTGTCGCATTTGCGCAAAGTGTCATCCCGAGCGTAAGCGTGGGACCCCCAACTAATTTCAATAGATGAAGATCCCTCGCTTACGCTCGGGATGATCATTGTATAGGACAAAAAGGTATTCAAAACATGACATCACATTTTTACGTAGGCGTAGACGGTGGCGCAACAAAAGCGGTTGTGCGCCTAGAAGATGCGGAAGGAAAATTACTGGGGCGTATCATTGGGCCGCCAGCCAATATTCGTTTATCCGTTGATAAAGCATGGGCAGGTATTAATGATGTGTTGTGTCAATTACTGCAATCGCATGGTTTATCATTAAATCATACCGAATATCAATTTCATGTTGGGATGGGACTTGCAGGCTGTGAAGTGTCGCGTGCCTATGATGCTTTTTTAAAACATGACCATTCTTTTCAAACCTTAGTGTTATCGACAGATGCGCATGCAGCATGTGTGGGTGCGCATGGGGGTGAAGATGGTTCGATTATCATCTCTGGCACAGGAGCTGTGGGTTATCAACAATTTGCGGGTACCACTAGTAAAGTGAGTGGTTGGGGATTTCCGCATGATGATCAAGGTAGTGGTGCTTGGATCGCTTTGCAAGCAATTCAAGCAACGTTAAGGGCGATGGATGCTCGACAACCGTGGTCTTCTTTAACTAAAAAAATCTACGCGCATTTTGATTCCAAACGTGAAGTATTAGTCGGCTGGTTAGATCGTGCCGATTCCACGATGTACGCCACATTAACCCCCATTGTATTAACGGAAAGCACTAACGAAAATAAAGAAGCGCAAGAAATTTTAATCCGTGCAGCCGCAGCAATCGATGCGATTCATGATGCGCTAATTGCAGCACAACCTGGCAGCCAGCGAATTCCGTGTGTCTTATTAGGGGGTGTTGCGCCATTTCTTGAGCCCTACCTTAAACCTACGCTTAAGTCACGTTTAACCACGGCAAAATCAACGCCAGATGCTGGCGCGATACAGTTAGTGCGAAACTATTTGACTAGCGCAGGCAGCATGATATGACCGAGCATCAGCGGATTATTTTTTCTGGTATGCAAGTTTTGCTTGATCAACGATTTGTAGCCGATAAAGCAATTGTGGTCGAAAATCAACGTATCACCAATATTATTCATAAAGAGATGGTGCATAACCATTTACCTGCGCAACATTATCAATATCCGCATGATCATTTCCTCATTCCGGGTTTGGTTGATTTACATATTCATGGCACCCATGGGCGAGATGTAATGGATGCGACCCCTGAATCGTTACTCGCTATACGTCGTACCTTACCTCAAGATGGTGTGACAGGCTTTTTGGCCACGACAATGAGCGCATCGAATGAGCGCATAACGGCCGCATTAAAAAATATTGCCGCAGTCATGCCGCTTCAAGATGGCGCAACTATTTTGGGTGCACATTTAGAAGGGCCTTTTATTGCTAAAGGGCAATGCGGGGCGCAATGCGCAGATCATATTATTCCAGTTAATTTAGATTTAATGACCAATTGGCAGCATGCCGCAAACAATGCAATTAAAATCGTGACACTTGCACCTGAACTTGAAGGTGCAGATCGTTTAATGGGGTGGTTACGAAACATGGATATTGTTATTTCCCTAGGACATACCCAAGCAGATTATGCAGAAACGTTGCATGCCATTCAATATGGGGCAGAGCAAGCAACGCATTTATTTAATGCCATGGGACAAATGCAGCAACGTGCACCCGGTGCTTTAACCGCGTTATTATTGTCGGAGAAAATTGTCGCTGAATTAATTGTGGATGGCGTGCATGTGCATCCAGCGATAGTTGAGCTTGCTTATCGAGTCAAAGGCAAAGAAGGGTTAGTGTTAGTGACTGATGCTATGCGTGCGAAATGTTTAGGTGATGGTGAATATGAATTAGGCGGGCAAACAGTGAATGTAGTTGCGGGTCAAGCGCGTTTAAATAATGGTGCCATTGCAGGTAGCACCTTGCGCTTGCCGCAGGCAATTAAAAACATGATGAGTTATACACATTGTTCGTTTGCTGAGGCCGTGCAAATGGCAAGTGAAAACCCCATTCAATCCTTAGGATTAAGTCAGCGTAAAGGCAGTATCGCCGTCGGGAAAGATGCGGATTTAGTGGTGGTAGATTCAGCATTGAATGTGCATTTAACCCTATGTGAAGGGCGAGTAGCGTATAAGACCGAACGCGTCTCTTAAACTTTCTTATCCCCTATGTCTACTGTCATCCCGAGCGTTAGCGAGGGATCTCCAATGATTGCCATACGAGTGATGACAGTTAGGTGACAATCGCCATCTGCGGTTTCTGTCTCAATACCCGAATCACCTCTTTACACTTTCTAATGCGACGCAATACTTTGGCTAAGTGTAAACGATCGTGCACTGAAATCGTGACATCCACATGAAAATGATGTTCATCACTTTCTTGGGCGCGAATATTTAAGATATTTGATTCGCCTTCAGAAATGGCAAGGGTAAGAGCAGCTAAGCTACCGCGTTTATTCACAATATCAGCTTTCAAATCAATGGAATATTCACCATCAATGTGGTCTTCCCATAATAAAGGCACATATTTATCTGAATTATGATGATGTTTATCCAAATGCGGACAATGCAAAAGATGCACTTCGATACCATGGCCAGCACGAATTAAGCCTGCAATTTGGTCGCCAGGAATAGGGCGGCAACATTTGGCGAAATTCATGACTAACCCTTCAGTACCTTTAATTTTTAGCGGCGACTCTTCATTTTCATCCTCAAACGCCGCGGGTTCACCTAATGCTTTTGCAATTTGTTTTGCGACTAATAAGGCGGGGCGATTGCCAATGCCGATTTCTTCAAACAAATGTGCGATAGATTCGAGTCGTGACGCGTTCACAATATTTTGTAAAATGGGTTCTTGTGCATTATCCGGCACTAACCCATAGGCATTTAATGCTTTTTCTAACAAGCGTTTACCTAATTCCATGGATTCTTCGCGTTGTTGTTTTTTAAGATAGTGTTTAATTTTACTGCGCGCTTTGGACGTTACGACAAAATTAAGCCACGCGGCATTTGGTCTCGCGCCTGGGGCAGTGACTATATCGACTTGCTGGCCACTGACTAATTGCGTGCTAAGTGGCGATAAGCGTTTGTCTAATTTTGCGGCCACGCACGTGTTACCAATATCAGAATGAATGGCATACGCATAATCAACGGCGGTTGCGCCCGCGGGTAATTCGATAATTTCTCCTTTAGGCGTGAAAACATACACTTCATCCGGAAAGAGATCAATTTTCACATTTTCAATAAATTCGAGGGAATTGCGCGAGCTTTTATCTAATTCTAAAATACCACGTAGCCATTCATGTGCACGCGATTGCGCATCAACAAAAACGCGTTTTTCTGTTTTATACAACCAATGCGCTGCAATGCCATTTTCAGCGAGCTTATGCATTTCTTCCGTGCGAATTTGAATTTCAATCGGTACGCCATAAGGCCCAAATAAAATCGTATGCAAAGATTGATAACCGTTGGCTTTGGGAATGGCAATATAATCTTTAAAACGTTGTGCGATCGGTTTAAATAAATTATGCAGTACTCCTAACACGCGGTAGCACGCATCTACTTTATCGACAATAATGCGAAACCCATATACATCCATGATTTCTGAAAATGATAAATGCTTTTCATGCATTTTTTTATAAATACTATAAAGATGCTTGCTACGAAACGAGAGTGTAACCGATGGAATATTGGCCTTCTTTAAGGCGTCACGAATTTGTTGATCTATCATTTCCATGATTTCGTGGCGATTGCCACCAGCTTTTTCAATCGCTTCTTTTAATATTTTGTAGCGTAAAGGATAAAGTGAAGCAAAGCCTAAGTCTTCTAATTCAACGCGAAATGCATGCATACCAAGACGATTCGCAATGGGCGCAAATATTTCTAATGTTTCAAGCGAGATGCGGCGCCGTTTTTCAGTGGGTAAGGCATAAAGAGTACGCATGTTGTGCATGCGATCAGCAAGCTTGACTAAAATGACTCGAATGTCGCTCGCCATGGCCATGACCATTTTACGGAAATTTTCCGCTTGGGCTTGGGCATAATTTTCAAAGTGGATTTGCGTAAGTTTTGTTACCCCATCAACCAGGTCTGCAACTTCTACCCCAAATTTTTCCATGATTTCCCCTTGCTTTACGGGGGTGTCTTCTACCACATCATGTAACAGGGCGGCCATAATTGTGGCAGGATCCATGCGCATTTGCGCAAGGATTTGAGCGACAGCAAGGGCTTTCCAGCACAGTGGGATCCGAAGCTTGGAATTCACGTGACTTGAAGTCGCGGC
>JADMIO010603937.1_pt1 | contig 65920 bp, 52 predicted proteins | sample 8958161 | NCBI WGS metagenome assembly JADMIO01 (sample SAMN16585339, study PRJNA669376) | soil metagenome | isolation source: Crop rotation soil | place: USA: Cullars Rotation, Alabama | collected 2011
TTCGAGCCTCCCGCCGACGAAGCTCGTCAACAACAACCCGCAGGCCATCGTCAGCCCCGGGCTACAGTTCACCTACACGATTCGCTTCCGCAACAGCGGCGACGTGACCGCGCGCGACGTGCTCGTCTCCGACGACCTGCCCGCCGAAATCTCTTACGTCGCAGACTCGCTGCGCCTCGAAGAGCGCCCGCTGACGGACTCGGCGGACGCGGACGAAGGGACGCTTCGCAATGACAACCGGCGTCTGGAGATTCGCTTGAGCGAGGTCGCGCCCGACCAGGTCGTGCGCATTTCGTTCAAGGCGCGGCTGACGGGTAACGCGCCCGCGGGCTCCGGCGTCATCAACGGCGCGGTCGTCTCGGGTCAGAACATCGTTCCGACCCAGAGCACGACGGCCGTCGTCGTCATCGATCCTTTCGGCGTGGTCTTCTCGGGCCGCGGCGGCTCGGCCTCGCCCATCGCCGGCGCGAGCGTCGCCGTCTTGCAGGACCAGGACGGCGCGAGCCCCTTGCAGATTCCCGCCGGCCTCGGCTTCACGCCGAACACGGAGAACGTCAACCCCTACCCGGCGGACGGCCAGGGCCACTTCAGCTTCGCGCTCCGGCCGGACCAGTTGGGCAGCGCGGACGCGCCCGCGCGCTACTTCATGAAGGTCACGGCGCGCGGCTACATCACGCGCATGCTCGAACTCTCCGTGCGCCCGACCGAGTCCGGCCTCTTCGCGATGTCCGTGCGCGCGCTCGACGGCCAGCCCCTGGCGCGTCCCGGCGCGTTCGACCTGGTCAACGAAGACACGCTGATTAACAACATCGCGGCCGTCGCGCTCAACGTCCCCATGTTCGAGCAGCGCGGCCTGGAGATTAATAAGAGCGTCGACAAGCCGCGCGCGGAGATCGGCGACGCGCTCACCTACCGCGTCGAGGTCAACAACCCCACGGCCTCGCCCGTGCGCGACGTTGCCGTCCGCGACGTGTTGCCCGAATCCTTCCACTACGCCGAAGGCACCGCGCGCCTGACTCTGGGCTCGGCGCAGGCTGTGCCAATCGAGCCCGAGGTGCGCGGCAGCGAATTGACTTTCCGTTTGGGCGAGGTCGCGCCGGGCACCAACGCGCGCATTCTCTACCGCGTGCGCATCGGCGCGAACGCGCGCGAAGGCCGCCAGGAGAACCGCGCGTCGGCCTCGGGCCTCTTCCTCTCGGGCGAGCGCACGGAGACGATGCCCGCGACGGCCGCGGTCCAGGTCGGCGGCGGCGCGTTCTCCACCAGACAGATTCTTTTGGGCCGCGTCTACGAAGACGTGAACCGCAACGGCGAGTTCGACAAAGATGACGAGCCGCTCGCGGGCGTGCGCCTCTATCTGAATTCGGGCCAGTCCGTCGTCACGGACTCGCAGGGGCTTTACAACTTCCCCTCGCTCGGCGACGGCCCGCAGGTCGTCTCGCTCGACCCCGTCAGCGTCCCCGCGGGCTACGCCCTGACGGACGGCGGGACAATCGCCGGCCGCAGCTGGGCCAGACTGCTCCGCACGCCGCTCGGCGGGGGCTCCCTGCTCCGCCAGAACTTCGCGCTCGTCAGGGCCGACGGCAGCCTCAGGCCGTCCGCCGCGTCACGCGTGAAGGAGGCGGACAAGGAGGAAGCGCGCAAAGCCGCTGAGGCCGCGAGCGCCGGCGAGAAGGATAACGTCAAAGCGAACTATCAAACGCCGGCCGGCGCGGGCGCAGCCGCGAGCGCCGCAGCCGGTTTGACTGAGGCCGCCGAGCCGACGGCCGCGGGCAAGTACGAGTTGACCACGACCGAGACGCTTGAGCCGGTCGCGCCGGGCGAGGTCCGCATCCTGTCGCCGAAGCCCGAGGCGGTCGTCATGTCGCCGGCGATGCAGGTGGACGCGCGCGTCGCGCTCAACTGGACAGTCAAGCTCGAAGTCAACGGCTCCCAGGTCTCCGACAAGAACATAGGCGTCAGCCGCCTGGACCAGAAGAACAGCGTCTCGACCTTCTCTTTCGTCGGCCTCAGCCTCAAGCCCGGCCCGAACCGCGTGCGCGCCGTGGCCGTCAGCCCCGAGGGCGTCCAGCGCCAGTCCGAAGAGATCACCGTCATGGGCCGCGGCCCCGTCAAGCGGCTCGAAATTGTGCCAGAGGCGAAGGAGCTACAGGCGGGCGGTCGCGCGGCCGTGCTGGTCCGCGTCCGCGCGCTCGACGAGTGGAACAACCCCGCGATTGACGACCAGGTGGCGGTCGAGACTTCGGCCGGTCACCTTCTGGTCGAGGGCGTGGCAAAGAACGAGAAGCAGCGCGACGACAAATCGAAAGACCCGGCGGTCGAAGAAAATATGCAGACGCAGAGCCAGGTCGTGCAGCTCGAAGGCGGCGAGGCCGTCCTCAAGCTCGTCGGCTCGGGCGCGCCCGGCGACGCGCAGCTCCACGCCATCGCGGGCCGGTCCGAGGCGCGCTCATCTGTCCGCATCACGCCCGAATTGCGGCCGACGATTATGGTGGGCCTGGCGGAAGTGACCGTCGGCAAGGCCGTGCCGGAAGTCTCCTTGCGCGGCGAAGAGGGGAACGTGCGCAGCCGTCTGAGCTTCTTCTACAACGGGCGGCTCTGGGGCGACAACATGCTGACGCTCGCCTACGACAGCCAGCGCCCGATTAACCGCACGGCGGGCCGCGACCGCATCTTCCAATTAGACCCGCTCGACCGCGTCTACCCGCTCTTCGGCGATTCCTCGACGCGCTACGAGGCGGCGCAAAGCAACTCGAAGCTCTACGCGCGGATTGACCGCGGGCGCAGCTACGTGATGTTCGGCGACCACGACGCGGACATGACGGAAGTGCCGCTCGCGGGCTACGGCCGCAAGCTGACGGGCGTCAAAGTCCACCTCGAAAACTCCGACGGCGATTTCCTGACGCTCACCGGCGCGCGCCCCGACACGGCGTACGCGCGCGACGTGTTCCCGGCCGGCTCCCTGAGCCTCCTGCGCCTCAACTACGCCGAACTGCTCCCCGGCTCCGAGACCGTCACGCTCGAAGTGCGCGACCGCCGCAACCCCGAAATTATTCTCAGCCGCGAAACGCTCGTCCGCTCGCTCGACTACAACTTGAACCCCGCGACCGGCGAGCTGTTCCTGATGCGCTACATCTCGACGTTCGACTACGCGCTCAACCTGGTCCAGATCGTCGTCACCTACGAGCACCGCGCCGAAGGGTTCGCGGCCTCCGTCTACACGGGCCGCGCGCGGAAGAACTTCGAGGGTCTCGGCCTGCGCCTCGGCCTCTCGGCAGTCCTCCAGCGCGACGCGGACTTCGGCGACTTCCTGCTCGCGGGCCTCGACGGCGAGAAGAAATTGCCGAACCGCGGCACGCTCTCGTTCGCCTACGCGCGCAGCCAGGGCGAGTACGGCGGGGCCGCCGGCACGAGCGCCTTCTCTTTCGGCGGGGACGGCCACGACGGCGACGCTTACCAGTTCGAATGGACGCAGCCCGTAGACTTTTACGAGATGTCGATTGTCGCGCGCCACTCCTACTCGTCGCCGGGCTTCTTCAACCCGTTCGGCGCGACCGTCACGCCGGGCTCGCGCCGCAGCGAAGTGAACGTCCAGCTCAAGCCGTTCGCGCACTCCACTTTCAAACTCGGCTTCATGAACGAGCGCAACCGGACCGTGAACGTGGACAACTCGCGCAACACCTTCTCGGCCGGCTGGGACCAGATCGTCGGCGAGCGCCTGCGCTTCCACCTCGGCTACGACCGCCGCAGCTTCACAGACGCGGACTCCGCGCGCAACGTAGACTCGCAACTCGTCACGGCCGGCGCCGAAGTGAAAGTGACGGACAAGCTGGAAGTCTCCGTCAAGCGCGAGCAGAACCTGGGCGAAGCGGACCCGACCTACCCGAACCAGACGACGCTGGCCGCGACCTACCAGTACAACAACACGACCAAATTCTTCCTGACGCAGCGCCTGGCCTCGGCCGCCATTCGCCCCATCGGCGACGTGGCCCAAACCGGCTTCGCCTTCACGGGCGCGCGCCGCGAGACGGCCATCGGCGTCGAGTCGCGCTTCGGCAAGTACACGAACGTGACGGGCCGCTACCAGCTTGAGAACGGCATCAACGGCACCGACAGCTTCGCCGTCATCGGCCTTCAGAACCGCCTGCCCATCAACAGCGAGTTCTCGCTGGAGCTGGGCTTCGAGCGCGGCTTCCACCTCGCGGGCGAGGGCGAGAGCTTCAACAGCGCGACCATCGGCTTCGGCTGGACGCCGACCGCCGACTTCCGCGCCAACGCGCGCTACGAGTTCCGCGACCGCATGGGCGCGGGCCAGCTCTTCGGCCTCGGCGCGGCCGGCCGCATCGGCGACGGCATCACGACACTCGCGCGCCTACAGTTCACGCGCTCAAGTTTCGAGGGCCGCGACACCACCGCGCTCGAAGGCACTGCGGCGTTGGCGCTTCGCCCGCTCGAATCCGACCGCGCCGGCCTGCTCTTCAGCTACACGCACCGCTCGATCACGCAGGAAGGTTTGAGCGCCATCGGCTCCGTCGAAGACCGCGTGGACTCGCTCGCCGCGGACGGCTACTACCAGGTGAACCGCGACCTGGAGGTCTACGGGCGCTTCGCGCTCCGCTTCAACGCCAACAGCCAGGCCGAGCTGCCATACGTCTCGACCTTGACCTACCTGACGCAGGGGCGCGTCCAGTACCGCCTCACCCAGCGTTTCGACTGGGCCGGCGAGATGCGCTACCTGATGCAGCCGTCCTCGCGGACGTACCGCTCGGTTTATGGCACAGAATTGGGGTTCTGGGCCGTGCCGGATTTGCGCCTCGGCCTCGGCTACAACTTCACGATGGCGGGCGAGCCGGGCGACGCTGGTCTCCTCCCGGGACGGCGCGGCTTCTACTTCACGCTCTCGTCCAAGCTCTCTAACCTCTTCGACCTCTTCGGCACGAGCCGCGCGGGCCTCGCCCCGGCGCAGGGCGGCGAAGCGCCCGAGGGCGCTGACATGGCGCGGCCCAAGAGGGACGAGTAACCCGCGACGAAGACTCACGAAACTCTTGACTGAAAGGAAGGCCGAGACTTGAGACGCGCAGCACGCACGAGCCCTGGACGCACACCCACGCGCCACCCGGCGCGCGGCGGGTCGTCCCGTGCGCGCCGGCGGTTCGCGCTGTTCGCGGCCTTCGTCCTGCTTGCGCTCGCGCCCGCCGCCTCGGCCCAGACCTCCGTCTACCACATCCGCGGCAATGCCTCCGCGGGCAGCAACAATATCTGGTCCATCAACCCGACGACCGGGGCCGAGACGCTCGTCTACACAGGCTACCCCGGCGGCAACGCCGCGACGCTCGCGCAGCGCCCGTCCGACGGGATGCTCTTCTACGTCATCAACGACGGGTCTGGGCAGAACGGCGCGGTCTACCGCTTCAACCCCGCGACGCCTTCGGTCGCGCCCGTGCTGCTCGGCAACATCGGCCCCTCGACCTCGGGCGGCAACGTCCTGAGCGGCTTCCGCATGGCCTTCAACAGCGCGGGCACGCTCTACTACATGTCGGGCGGCGGCGGCGCGGACAACGACAGGCTCTACACCGTCAACCAGACGACGGGGCAGGCCACGCCCACCGTCAACATCACCGGCACGGGCAGCGGCGGCGACATGGCGTTCAGCGGCAACACACTCTACATCGTTAACCAGAACCGCCAACTCTACTCGGCCACGGTCGCGGGCGGCGCGGCGACCTCCATCGGCACCATCACCTTCCCCGGCGGCGCCACCCCCGGCACCATCGGCGTCGGCGTGGACGGCAGCCGCATCCTCATCCAGACGACGACCACCGCGGCGAGCCTCTACGCCATCACGCTTCCGTCGCTCTCGGCATCGCTCGTCGGCGGTCTGAGCGGCGGCACGACCGCGACCGGCGACCTCTCGACGACCGTCATCACCGCGCCCTCTATCTCGGTCACCAAGACGGACGGCGTCACGAACACGTATCAGGGCGCGAGCCTGACCTACACGGTCGTCGTCACCAACAACGGGACGTACACCGTCACCGCCACGGTCGCCGACACCATCCCGGCGGGGCTGACCGGAGCGACGTGGACGTGCGCGGCCAGCGCGGGCTCGTCCTGCGCGGCTGCTTCGGGGAGCGGCAACCTCAGCACGAGCGCCACGCTCCTCGCGGGCGGCACGGCCACCTACACCATCAGCGCCACGGTCACTGCCTCCTCCGGCACTATCGCCAACACGGTCACGGCCAACCCGCCCGCGTGGATCACTGACGCGTCGCCCGCGAACAACTCGGCCACTGACACCGACACGGTCATCGCCGCCGCAGACCTCTCGATCACGAAGACCACCTCAAGCACCTTCACCGTCGGCGCGAACGCCAGCTACACGCTCACGGCGCGTAACAACGGGCCGCAGTCGGCCGCGGGCACCATCACGGTCAGCGACACCTTGCCCGCGGGGCTGACCTACGTCTCCGCGACGGGGACGGGCTGGGCTTGCTCGAACGCGAGCGGGACGGTGACCTGCACGCGCGCGGGGCCTGTGACGAGCGGGACGACGCTGCCTGCCATCACGCTCACCGTCGCGGTCGGCGCGGCTGCCGCCCCGAGCGTCACGAACACCGCGACCGTCGCGTCGAGCACGACCTTCGACCAGGACTCGTCGGACAACAGCAGCAGCGTGACGAGTCCCGTGATCGTCCCGACCGACCTGACCATAGCCAAGAGCCACGCCGGCAACTTCACGCAGGGGCAGAGCGGGACTTATTCGATCACGGTCACGAACTCCGGCGGCGTCGCTTCGAGCGGCACCGTTACCGTCACAGACACTCTGCCCGCGGGCCTCACGCCGGGCACCGCGACGGGCACGGGATGGACTTGCAACACCGCGGGGCAGACCGTCACCTGCACGCGCGCGGACGCCCTGAACGGCGGCGCGAGCTACCCGGCAATCAGTGTCCCCGTTGCCGTCGCCCCGAACTCGTCTTTGAGTTTGACGAACACTGCTTCAGTCTCCGGCGGCAACGACAGCAACAACGGCAACAACAGTTCGAGCGACCCGACGACGATTAACGGCGTCCCCGACGTGACGATCTCCAAGAGCCACACCGGCAACTTCACGCAGGGGCAGACCGGGGCGACCTACACGCTCACCGTCTCAAACGTGGGCGGTGCCGCGACCGTCGGCGTGGTGACTGTGACCGACACCCTGCCCGCGAGCCTGACCTCGCCCGTCGGGAGCGGCACCGGCTGGACGTGCAACACCGCGGGCCAGACAGTGACCTGCACCCGCTCGACGGCGCTCGCCGCGGGCGCGAGCTACCCCGCGATCACGATCACAGTGAACGTCTCGGCGACCGCGCCGGCGAGCGTGACGAATACGGCCTCCGTCTCGGGCGGCGGCCAGACCAACACGGCCAACGACTCCGCGTCAGACCCGACGACGATTAACCCGGTCGCGGACATGACCATCACGAAGTCGCACGCGGGCAACTTCACGCGCGGCCTGACCGGCAGCTACACCATCACGGCGACCAATTCCGGCGCGACCGCGACCGTCGGCGTCGTGACGGTCACGGACACCGTGCCCGCTGGCCTGACGCCGACGGCCGCCGCCGGCACCGGCTGGACGTGCAACATCGTCTCGCAGACTGTCACCTGCACGCGCGCGGACGCCCTCGCTTCCGGCGCGAGCTACGCGGCCATCGGCGTCACCGTCTCGGTCGCGCAGAACGCCGCCGCGAGCCTGACCAACACCGCCTCTGTCTCCGGCGGCGGCCAGGCCGTCACCTCGAACGACTCGTCCAGCGACCCGACGGCCATCGTCTCCAGTTCCGACCTGAGCCTGACCAAAGTGACGAACAGCCCGGGCTCGGGCCTCGGCACTAACGCCACTTTCACCGTCACGCTCACCAACTCCGGGCCATCAGACGCCACGAACATCGCCGTCCGCGATCAACTGCCCGCCGGGTTGACTTACATCTCCTCGACGCCGAGCGTCGGCAGCTATAACAGCGTGTCGGGCGTGTGGTCCGTCGCAAGTCTTGTGAGCGGCGCGAGTGCCACGCTTCAGATTGTCGCGCGGATTGATGCGCTCGGCTCGATTACGAACACGGCGCAGGTGACCGCATCGGATCAACCCGACCCGGATTCGACGCCGAACAACAACAATCCGGCGGAAGACGACCAGGCCAGTTCAAGTCTCTCCACGTCGCCGCCGAGCGTCTCGCTCTGCAAGACGATCCTGGGCCAGCCCTGCCCGCCGCCCGCCATGACCGGGCTGCCCGGCAGCGACCTCACTTACGTCATCACGTTCACCAACGGGGGAGGCTCCTCCGCCACCAGCTTCGTCATCACCGACCCCGTCCCCGCCAACACGGACTTCAAGGTCGGCTCCGTCACGAGCAGCCTCGGCACGACGGGCCTGAGCGTGACCGCCACCTACTCGAACGACGGCGGGGCGACCTGGGTCTATGTGCCTGTGAGCGGCGCGGGCGGTGCCCCCGCAGGCTACGACCGCAACGTCACGCACGTCCGCTGGAGTTTCGGCGGCAGCCTCTCACAGACCGCGCCCAACAACACCGGCAACGTCGGCTTCACCGTCCGCATACGGTAGAGCAGTGGCCGGTGGCCGGTGGTCAGTTAAAGACAGAAGAAAAGAGGCGGCCGGGTTAATCACACTCGGCCGCCTTTCGTCTTTCTTTTAACTGACCACCGGCCACTGACCACTGACCACTGCCTTCTGTTATAGTAGCCGCATTATGTCAAGCGGGGATTCCAGGCGTTTGAGTGACCTCACGCTGGGCGAGGCCAAGCGCGTACTGGTTTACGGCGTGGCGCTCCTTCTCGCCGTCGTGCTCTTCTTCGTGCTCGTCGGCAAGGTGCTGGTCGCGCTGCTGCTCGGCGGCGTCGCGGCCGTCTACCTCTTGCCCGTCCAAGAGTGGCTCGAAGTTCACCTCCGCCGCCGCGCCGGCAGCGCGCTCATCACCATCGCGCTCATCGTCATCCCGCTCGTCGTCATCACGGCCTACGCCTGGCACGAACTGTCCAACTACTCGAACCGCGTCTTCGAGCGCCGCGACGAAATCATTAACTCCATCAGCGACTCGCTCTCGCGCCACCTCCCCATCGAGCGCGAGGGGATGCGCACGAGCCTCCAGGCCGCGTTCACCGAAGGCGTGACGCGCTCGGCGGAAATCATCAAATCTTTGCGCGACCGCGCGCCGCTCCTGCTCGCCTCGCTGACGCTCTTCTTCTTCACGGTCTACTACGTCCTGACGCACCGCGTCCGCGTCACCTCTTACCTGAAGGTGCGCGTCCCCGGCGAGTACCTGCCGTTTTACGAGAAGCTGACGGCCAACATAGGGGGAGCGCTCCGCGGCGCGCTCCGCGCCGTCTTCATAGACCAGTCGCTCAAGGCGCTCGTCATCGTCGTCCTGAATTTCGTCTTCGGGGTGCCGCTCGCGGTCGTGCTCGGGCTCGTCACTTTCCTCCTGGGCTTCTTCCCGCTCCTGGGGGAATGGGCCATTTACGTCCCCGTCTCGGTCTACCTCTTCGTCTTCCGCAACGACCCTGTGGCCGCCGGGATTTATTTGGCCGTCGGCGTCAGCATGACGCTCGGCTCCTCCCTGCTCCTGCGGCCGAAGCTGGCGAGCGCGAGCGCGCGGCGCTTCAATTTCTACTGGATGCTGGTCGCGCTCGTGGCGGGCGTCTACGTCTTCGGGGTCGCGGGCGTCGTCCTCGGCCCGGCCATCCTGGGCTTCGTCAAGGCGGTGGCCGACACCCTGTTCGGCGACGTGCGCTACGAGACCTCGCTCCTGAAGGAAGAGGTCAAGCAGCAGCACGAGACGGCCGCCGCGGAGGCGCGCGACCGCGAGGCCAGCGCCGCCGACTGAAAAAGATTGACTCGCCGCCCGCCGCTGGAATATTGTCAGGGTAAATCACGCCTCGCGGGCTTGAAAGTTATTTTCCAAAACACAGGCGACGAACTGGCTCGACACTTCGCGCCTTTGCGCCTTTGCGTGAGGCAAATCAGTTTCACGCAAAGGCGCGAAGGCGCAGAGCAATGGCCTCGGACTTGGATACCGGAAAGGCGGGAAAGATGGGCACAAAACCGATGGTGTTTCCCCTGGACGCCTACGGACGCGTGTACGTTCTGCACGACGAAGCGGACGAGCCCGTCTGCACCGGCTCGCGCGAGACCTGTTACCGCCTGCTGGAGTTGATGCTCGAAGTCAAGAGGCGGGCCGACGAGTTCAAGGCCGAGGCGACCGAGACGGCCGACAACGCGGGGCTGGCCGCCAAAGCAGTAGGTGCCGCTTCGCCTGTGTTGTAGCCGTCAGGTCACGGCCGATGAAAAGTTGTCCCACCTGCAACCGCACTTATTCCGACGATAGCTTTACTTTTTGCCTGAGCGACGGCGCGCTGCTCTCTGCGCCATACGACCCTCAAGCCACGCTCATCCTTCCTTCGCGCCGCACTGACCCGCCGGCAGGAGAAAATAGAACTACTCCCCTGCCGGACGACACGGAGTTGCCGGCCCCCATGGCGGCGCTGCCGCTCTCGGGAAAGGTGGCTAATCGACGTGAGACGGCGGACACTGCGGAGGCGGAAGGCGTCAGCGGGGCGACGATTGTGACAATCGTCATGCTGATTTTCGGGTCTTTGATTCTTGCCGTGTTTCTCTCACGCTGCTCGTAAACCCGGGGGCATTGCCCTTCTTAGCCCGGAGGCCACGCGAGCGAGCGCCCGCCGAGGACGTGCAGGTGGAGGTGGAAGACCGACTGGCCCGCGCCCGCGCCAGTGTTGATGACGGTACGGTAGCCGCTCTCGGACAGACCCTGTTCGTTGGCGACGCGCGCGGCGATTCTCAGGAGGTGGCCGAGCAAACCCTCTTCGTTGCGCGTGGCCTCGTCCAGAGACTCCAGGTGATCGCGCGGGATGACCAGCACGTGCACCGGAGACTGCGGGTTAATGTCGCGGAACGCGACCGAGCGCTCGTCCCTGTAGACGATGTCCGCGGGAATCTCACCCGCGACGATGCGGCAGAAAAGACAATCCATAAGCGAGTGACGAGTGACGAGTGACAGGTGACAAGTTCAAGCAACGAGCGGAAGAACAATAGTCTTTTTCTCGTTACTTGTCACTCTTCAATCGCCGCGGCTTTGCTTAACGGCCCGGTGACGGACTCGCGCAGGCGCTCTATGTCCGCGCCGACGGCGTTGAGCTTGTCCTCTATCTTCTCGTAGCCGCGGTCTATGTGGTAGACGCGGTCGATGACGGTCTCGCCCTCGGCGGCGAGCGCGGCGAGGACGAGCGAGGCGGAGGCGCGCAGGTCCGACGCCTGCACGCGCGCGCCCGCGAGCCTGGTTGCGCCCTCGACCACGGCCGTGCTGCCTTCGATGTGTATGCGCGCTCCCATGCGCTGCATCTCGGAGGCGTGCATGAAGCGGTTCTCGAAGATGGTCTCCGTAATCACCGCGCGCCCCTCGGCCTGCGTCATCAAGGCCATGTACTGCGCCTGCATGTCCGTGGGGAAGCGCGGGTGCGGCTCGGTCGTGACATCGCTCGCCACGAGCCCCTTGTCGCAGCAGCGCACCCGCAGCGTGCTCTGGTTCATCTCCTCTATCTCGACGCCGACCTCGCGCAGCTTGCTGATGACTATCGCGGAGTGCTCCGGCCGGCAGCCTTTGATCTCAAGCTCGCCGCCCGTGATGGCCGCCGCGACCATGAAGGTGCCCGTCTCTATGCGGTCGGGGATGATGGTGTGCTCCGCGCCGCCCAAGGATTCGACGCCGACGATGCGTATGACGGGAGTGCCCGCGCCGCGCACGCGCGCGCCCATCTTGTTGAGCAGCTCCGCGAGGTCCGAAATCTCCGGCTCGCGCGCGGCGTTGTGGAGGACCGTTTCGCCCTCCGCCAGTGTCGCCGCCATCATCAAATTCTCTGTCCCCGTCACCGTCACCTTCTCGAAGTGGACCTCAGAGCCGCGCAAGCGCCCGCGCTCGGGGGCTCGCGCCACCACGTCGCCCGCTTCGAGGCTGACGGTCGCGCCGAGGTGCTGGAAGCCCGCGAGGTGCAAATCGATCGGGCGCGTGCCGATGGCGCAGCCGCCCGGCAGAGAGACGCGCGCCTTGCCGAAGCGCGCGAGCAGCGGGCCGAGCGCGAGGACCGAGGCGCGCATCGTCTTGACCAGGTCGTAAGGGGCTTCGAACAGCTCTACGTGGTCGGCCGTGATCTTGTGCGTGCGCAGCTCCGGCGTGAGCACGGTCGCGCCGATGTCTTCGAGGAGGCGGCGCTGCGTGATGATGTCGCGCGCGTATGGCAGGTTATGGAGCGTGACGGTCTCGGGCGTCAGGAGCCCGGCGGCCATGCAGGGGAGCGCGGAATTTTTCGCGCCGCTCACCTTGACGCGCCCGCGTAAAGGGCGCCCGCCAGTAATTCTGAATTTATCCATAGTCGAGAGAGAATAAATGAAAACCGCCAAAGGCGGAAGGCCCGGCGAGCGGGCGGAAGCCTCGGCGGATTGAAATCCGGGTGAAAATGTGCGATTAAACCGCCGGCCGTATGCACGGGAGGTAAGCTGATGCTCTCTGAAGACGAAAAGCGGAACCTGGAAGTCGCCAGGCGGTACATCGAACTGGTCAGCAGCCCGGCGACGCGGGCCGAAGATTTGAAGGCCGTGCTCGACGAGGACGTGGTCTGGCGCGAGATGCCCAACCTGTTCGCGCCGCAGGGCCGGACGAGCGACTACGCGACCACGCTGGCGAGTTTCGGCAAAGGGCGCGAGTATTTGCCGGAGCAGACTTACACCCTGCGCCACGCGATGGCGAGCGAGGACACGGTGGCGCTGGAGATCGACTGGACCGGAGAAGTCGCGAAAGCGATTGGGCCATTTTCGGCCGGGTCGAGGCTCAGCGCGCGGCTCGCCACGTTTCTACGCTTTCGCGACGGGAAGATCGTGAGTCAGACCGATTACCTCTGCTACGACCCTGTCGGCGTAGGCGCGGCCTGACGACTCGTTCAGCCCGGGCCTGAGATGCCGAGACCGCGGGACGTTTCGGCCGAACATAGCCGGGCGCAATCTCGTAAGGCGTTGGGGAGGTGACGCGAGCGATGTACTGTTCATCTTGCGGCGCGGCCGTGACGCGCGGGCTGAGCTACTGTAATCACTGCGGGACGAAATTAGGCGGGGCGAACGCCGAGGCCGTCGCCTGGCAGTCGAAAACGCTCCCGGAGTCGCTCGTCTGGGCCATCGTCTCCGTCTTCGTCGTCGGAATGGGGACGACCATCGGCCTGATGGCGATGCTGAAGCACTTGGTAGACCTCAGTCAGGGGCTGGTCCTCTTGTTCGGGCTCCTGTCCTTCGCGCTGATGATCGCGGTCGAAATCGTCTTCATATACATGCTGCTGAGCCGCAGGAGGACTGGCGAGAAAGAAGCCGCCGGGGACGAGGGGCCCGCGGGACGCGCGACGAAAGAGTTGGACGCGGCGCGGGAGGCGCGCGCGCTGCCGGAGCCAGTGCCGAGCGTGACGGAGCAGACCACGCGCGCGTTCGAGCCGGCCTACGTCGAGCGGAAATCGAAATAGAGCGGCGGAGGCGCGACGCCGACAATTCCTTACAACCCGCCCCGATGAATGATGAGCTAAAAGTCAATCGTCTTTCCCGCGCAGCTCGTCTTTATCCATCCCTCCTTTCTTACGCGGTGGCCGCCAGCGCGCTGGTCGCGGGGTTTGGCCTGCGCCTGTCCGCGCGCGGCGTGGCCCGCGGCACCTCGACCAAACGAGACCGCGAGAGATTGGCACAGGGGGCTTCGACTCTTCCACGAACAGAAAGGGCTCGCGCCGCACCGCCTGAGCCGCGCGCGCCTGAAGATTCACGACCGGGCGCTCGTCTTGACCCGCAAATTCTCCGAGAGCGAGATCGGGCGCGCGGAGGTCGCGGCCATTGAGAAGGCGCAGAAGACCATCAAGAGCAGCAAGCCCGGGATGCCGAGCACGTACCTGGAAGGCGTGCGCGTACAATATCGTCAGGGGGAGCCGAGCGCACGCTCGTCTTCCGGACGGACTCTTACAAGAAGCAAGACCTGGGTCGGACAGACCGCGTTCTTCGCGAGAAGCTGAGCGAGGCCGGTTATCCAGTGCGCTGGTAGGCGGCGCGCGGAGGAGACGTTCGTGGAAGCGGTCAGAGTTGCATTGTTACAAATGACGGGTTGCGGCCAAGACCTCGAAGCCAGCCGGGCGAAGGGCGAGAGCTTCTGCCGCCGCGCGCGTGCGCTGGGTGCCGACATCGCACTCTTCCCGGAGATGTGGAGCGTCGGCATGACGTTCTTCGGCGCCAGACGCGAGGGCGAGCGCGAGCGCTGGCGGGAGTTGGCCGTCGGCCGTGACGATTCGTTCGTCACACACTTCCGCGAGCTGGCCCGCGAGCTGAACATGGCGATTGCGCTCACCTACCTCGAAAAATGGCCCACGGCCCCGCGCAACTCCGTCTCCCTGATTGACCGCCACGGCCGAATCGTGCTCACTTACGCGAAAGTCCACACCTGCGAGTTCGACCTGGAGTGCGCGCTCACGCCCGGCGACGGCTTTCCGGTTTGCGAGTTGGACACGGAGCAGGGCGCGGTGAAGGTCGGCTTCATGATCTGCTACGACCGCGAGTTTCCCGAGAGCGCGCGGCTGCTGATGCTCGCAGGCGCGGAGCTTATCCTGACGCCGAACGCCTGCACGCTGGACGAGCACCGCGTGGGCCAATTCAAAGCGCGCGCCTTCGAGAACATGACGGGCGTCGCCATGACGAACTACGCCGCGCCACAGAACAACGGACACTCCGTGGCCTTCGACGCCATCGCCTACCCCGTGCCGGACGGCGAGGCGCGCGACACGCTCATCGTAGAGGCCGGCGAGGCCGAGGACGTTTACATCGCCTCGTTTGACATGGAGGGCATACGCTCTTACCGCGAGCGCGAGACGTGGGGCGACGCCTACCGCAGGCCGCGCCTGTACCGTGCGCTCGCGGGCGAGGAAGTGCGCCCGCCCTTTGTCCGCCGCGACGCGACGAGGTAACATCCGCCAGCGACTACCGAGTCGCCGGTAAAGCCTCGTGAAGAAAAGTCGTCCTCCGATCATCGGCACGCTGCTGCGCTCGCTGCGCCTGCGCTGCCCCGTCTGCGCCAAGGCGTCAATCGTCGAGCGGCCGTTCAAGGTCAAGCACCACTGCCCTTCCTGCGACGCGCTCTTCCAGCGCGAGGCGGGCTTTTTCGTCGGCGCGATTCTCGTCAACGTGGTCACGACCGAGGCGTTCATCATGGCCGTCTACGTCGCGTGCCTCGTCGCGGGGGTCGGTTACCAGACGATTCTGGCCCTCCTCTTCGCCGCCGCGCTGCTCTTCCCCGTGGCCTTCTATCACCACAGTTGGAGCATCTGGCTCGGCTTCGACCACCTCATCGAAAGGCTGCCCAAGAACGCGGGGCAAACGGGGCGCCGAATGTGATAATATGCCCCCGTTTGAATCCCGGTCTTGCGTACATTTCCTGAACCGTTCTTTGCGACTTCGCGTCTTCGCGTGAAGATTAGTCTCGCGCAAAGACGCAAAGTCGCAAAGAAGAGCGCGGGCCGTTTTACCCCAGGAGCGTGAGTTATGAGCAATCGTCTTGTCGAAGTAATGGGACTCGGCCAGTCAATCTGGTATGACAACATCCGGCGCGCGATGCTGGACACGGGCGACCTGCAAAAGAAGATCGAGGAGGACGACCTGCGCGGCGTCACATCGAACCCGACCATCTTTGAGAAGGCCATCACGGGCTCGACCGACTACGACGAGCAGATGCGCGCGCTGGTGAGTTCGGGCGCGGGCGTCAACGACATCTACGAGGCGCTCGTCCTGGACGACATAGGGCGCGGCGCGGACATCCTCCGGCCCGTCTACGACAAGACGGACGGCCTCGACGGCTACATCAGCCTCGAAGTCAACCCGCGCCTGGCCTACGACACGCAAGGGACGATTGAAGAAGCCGACCGGCTCTTTAACCGCCTGGGCCGCAAGAACGTGATGATAAAGATTCCGGCCGCGCAGGAGGGCTTGCCCGCCATCGAGGAGTCCATCTACCGCGGCATCAACATCAACGTCACGATGATCTTCTCGATTGAGAATTACGAGCAGGTCGCGGAGGCTTTCATACGCGGCCTTGAGCGGCGCGACGCCGAAGGCAAATCGGTTGACCACATCGCGTCGGTCGCGAGCTTCTTCGTCTCGCGCGTGGACACGGCCATCGACTCGGACCTCGAATACCGCGCGCGCCACGCCAAGACCGATGACGAGAGGGCGGTCCTCGAAGCGTTGACCGGCAAGGCCGCGATTGCCAACGCGAAGCTCGCCTACCAGAAGTTCAAAGACATCTTTCACGGCGAGCGGTTCGCCAAGCTGAAGGCCAGGGGCGCGCAGGTGCAGCGCTGCCTGTGGGCCTCCACGGGGACGAAGAACCCCAAGTACCCGGACACCTATTACGTCGACAACCTCGTCGGCCCCGAGACCGTCAACACCGTCCCGCCGCAGACCTACACGGCGTTCCGCGACCACGGCACGGCGGCGACGACGCTCGAAGCGGACCTCGACGCGGAGCGCGGCGTCATCGAGCGGCTGGCCCAGATCGGAATTGACCTCAAGGAAGTCACGGAGAAGTTGCAGCGCGACGGCCTCGCCGCCTTCGTCGGCTCGTTCGACACGCTGGTCGAATCCATCGAGGCCAAGCGCGACGCGCTCATCTCCGGCATACACGCGCGGCTCACCGCCTCGCTCGGCAAATACGGAGACGCCGTCTCGGCGGCCATCAAGGAGGCGGAGAAGGGCGACGTAATGCGCCGCATCTGGCGCAAGGACGCGAGCCTCTGGAAAGAGGACGAGGCGCACCAGAAGATTATCAAGAACGCGCTCGGCTGGCTGACCGTGCCCGACGTGATGATCGGCGTCGAGGACGACCTCATCGCGTTCGCCGACCGGATACGCGGCGCGCGCCACTTCAAGCACGTCATGCTCTGCGGCATGGGCGGCTCTTCGCTTTGTCCCGAAGTCTTCCGCCAGACGTTCGGCCACCAGGAGAATTACCCGGAGCTGCTCGTCCTGGATTCGACGGACCCGGACGTGCTCGCGGACTTCGAGGCGCGGATTGACCTCGGGCAGTGCCTCTTCATCATCGCCTCGAAATCGGGGACGACGACCGAGCCGCTGGCCTTTTATAAATACTGGTACGACCGCGTCGGCCGCGTGAAGGAGAACCCGGGCGAGAACTTCGTCGCCATCACGGACCCCGGAACTTTGATGGAGCAGATGGCGACGCGCGACCACTTCAAGCGAATCTTTCTCAACCCGGCCGACATCGGCGGACGCTACAGCGCGCTCTCTTACTTCGGCATCGTCCCGGCCTCGCTCATGGGCCTGGACATCAAGAAGCTTTTGGACCGGGCGGAGCGCGTCATGCACGCGTGCTCGCAGGTCGTCCCGGCGGGCGACAACCCGGGCGCGCGCCTCGGCGCAATCCTCGGCGAGTGTGCCAAGGCGGGCCGGGACAAGCTGACCATCGTCGCGGACCCGAAGGTCGGCGCGCTCGGCCTCTGGATAGAGCAGTTGATTGCCGAGAGCACGGGCAAGGAGGGTCAAGGGATTGTGCCAATCGCGGGCGAGCCGCTCGCCGCGCCTTCCGCTTACGGCGACGACCGATTGTTCGTCTCCATCGCCGTGAATAAGCTCGACGGCGACACGGAGGTTAAGCTGAAGGCGCTCGAAGCGGCGGGCCATCCCGTGGTTTACCGCACGCTGACGGACCTGTACGATTTGGGCGAGGAGTTCTTCCTGTGGGAGATCGCGACGGCGTTCGCGGGCTGGCGGCTCGGCATCAACCCGTTCGACCAGCCGAACGTGCAGGAGTCCAAGGACGCGACGCGCGAGCTGCTGGACCAGTTCGAGCGCGAAGGTAAGCTTGTCGAGCAACCGCCGCTCGTCGCGGAGGGCGCGCTGACCGTCTACGCGGATGATTCGAGGCACGAGCATCTGCCGCCGTCTTCGGTCGCGGACGCGCTGCGCGCGCACCTCGCGCAGGTCAAGGCGGGCGACTACGTGGCGCTGTTGTGTTACGTCGAAGAGACGCCGGACATTGAGGCGGCGATTCAAATGATTCGCACGTCGCTGCGGGACGCGACGCGGTGCGCGACGACGACGGGCTACGGCCCGCGCTTCCTGCACTCCACGGGCCAGCTTCACAAGGGCGGGCCGGACACAGGCGTCTTCCTGCAACTGACAGCGCCGGACAAAACGGACCTGCCCATCCCGGGCCACACGTACACCTTCAGCACTCTGAAACAGGCGCAGGCGCGCGGCGACTTCCGCTCGCTCGCCACGCGCAACCGGCGCGCCGTCCGCGTCGACCTCGGCGCGGACGCGGCGGGCGGTCTGCGCCGCCTGCAAGAACTAATCGGCGAGGTCGTTCCACGCGCGGACGCAAAGGGGACACAATGAAAGGCAGAAGCCGGAACCCATGAGCATGACTCAACCCTCCGCCGCCTTAAGTTTTCCCTTTGCGCCTCCAGCGTGGAAAGCTTTTTCTCGCTGGAGGCGCAAAGAAAGAAAACCAAAAGCGCAAAGGGCTGAGTGGTTCTCTCCCGAATTTGACTTTTAATGATGATGAAAAGCAAGCTTGTAATCGTTCTCGCACTGTTGTTCGTCCTGGGCCTTGAGGGAGTGATCGCGGCCGGGGCGGCAAGTGTTAACAGCAGTCCGGCTTTTAAGGCTGACGGGGTGGCCCAGACTCGGCGGCGCAAGCGACGGCGCGCGCGTCGCGTGCGTAGAACCCGCTCTTACGCCATTAAGGCCGCGCCCGAACCGCAGCAGTCTCCGCTCCCGACGCAGACCGCCGCGGAGCCGGAGCCCGAGGCCGGCGCGCCTCCGGCCGAAGATGCCCCGAACGTCGCGTCGCCTGCGCCGCCCGCCGCCGACCCGCAGGACGCGCCCGGCCGCGGAGGCGCGCCCGCGCCGAGCAAGTCCGGGCCGCGCATCAAACCGCCGACGGTGCAGATCAAGCCGCCGACCGAGTAGCTCGGGCCGCCCGGAGGAGGACTTAATTTTCCCGGCGGAGCCCGCTCCAATACCCCAGAAGGAGAAATTCATGGCTAGATTCAACGACCCCAACTTCGTCGCCGCGGCCTTCCAGCCGTACCTACAGCCGGGCGAACAGATCAGGAACGTCGCCTTCGGCGTCAAGCAGCCGAGCATGGCGTTAATAATTCCCCTCTTCGCCCTGGCTATCTTGCCGGGTGCCATCGCCGTCGCCCTGCTGACCAAAGAGTACGTGGTCGCGCTGACTGACAGGCGCGTGCTGGTGCTCCACTTCAAGGGGAGCAAGATACAGGTCCAAGAAGTTCTGGAATACTCGCTTTACAACCACGCCCCCGTGGAGTCTTCGACCGGGCCCGTCTTCACGCACATCAAGGTTAACGACCCCGCCAAGCCCTTCGTCGCCAAGTTCCACAGGGCGGGCATGCCCGGCAACCGCGAGCAGGCGATGGCGATTGCCGCCGCGCTCAGCCAGCCGCCGTACCCGCCGCAGCAGCAGCCGTACCCGCCCCAGTATCAGCAGCAATATCCGCAGCAGCCGCCGCAGCAGCAGTACCCGCAGCCGCCGCAACAGCAGTATCCGGGGCAACCGCAATGAGCTATCAGCAGCCATATCAGCAGCCGCCGCCTGTGGGCGGGCCGGGCGCGTACGGCGGCGGCGCGGTCGCGTGCCCGTTCTGTGGCGGCACGTCGAATTCGCAGCTTTGCAACTGGTGCGGGCGCGACACGACCGCGCCGCGCCGCCCCTGCGCCCAATGCGGGCGCATGTCCCAGACCGTCGAGCCCGCTTGCTGGAACTGCGGCGCGAAGTTCAAGAGCGACATGTCCTGGAAGATTCCGCTCATCGTCCTGCTCTTCGTGCTCGCCCTCGCCCTCGGCATCGTTCTCAGCATGGCGCGCTAGCGGAGAGAAGAAACCATGCAGGAAGCAGCCATCCTGGAAAACCCTCTGCGCGCCGGCATACGATTGGAGCGCACCGCAGACCCCTGCGCCGTCGTCATCTTCGGCGCGAGCGGCGATTTGACCAAACGCAAGCTCTTGCCGGCGCTCTACCGCCTCGTGCAGGAGCGGCTGCTGCCCGCCGAGTTCGCCATCATCGGCCTCGCGCGCACGGAGATGTCCACGGAAGAGTTCCGCGCGCGGATGAAAGAGGCCGTCGCGGAATTCTCCGAAGCGAAGGGCGTTGACGAGGAGGTCTGGAACTCTTTCGCGCAGGGGCTGCACTACCTGACGGCCGACATCAACAACCCGGCGGACTACGACAAGCTCGCGGAAGTTTTGGCACAGGTGGACCGCGAGCGCGGGACGCAAGGCAACCGCCTCTTCTACCTCTCGGTCGCGCCGAAGTTTTACGCGGAGGCCGTCAAGCAGTTGGGCGAGCACGACCTCGCCAGGCCGCAGGGCCAGAACTGGGTCCGCGTCATCGTCGAGAAACCTTTCGGCACAGATTTGGAGAGCGCGCGCCAGCTCAACCGCGAGCTGCTCACCTACCTCGACGAGTCGCAGATTTACCGCATAGACCATTACCTCGGCAAAGAAACGGTCCAGAACCTTTTGGTCTTCCGCTTCGCCAACGGCATCTTCGAGCCCCTTTGGAACCGCCAGTACATCGACCACGTCCAGTTGACGAACGCCGAGACGGTCGGCGTCGAGGGCCGCGGCGGCTACTACGAGACGGCGGGCGTGGTCCGCGACATGATTCAGAACCACGTCTTCCAGGTGCTCTCGCTCGTGGCGATGGAGCCGCCGGTGAGCCTGGAGTCTGAGGCCGTGCGCGACGAGAAGTTCAAGGCGATGCGGGCGGCGCGCGAGTTCACGCCCGAGCGCGTGCGGGCCGAGTGCGTGCGCGGGCAGTACGGGCCCGGCTCAATCGCGGGCAAGCCCGTGCCGGGCTACCGGCAGGAGCCGGATGTCGCGCCGGACTCCGTGACCGAGACGTTCGCGGCGCTCAAGATGTATTTCGACAACTGGCGCTGGGCAGGCGTGCCGTTCTACATACGCTCCGGCAAGCGGCTGCCGAAGCGCGTCACGGAGATCGCCATTCACTTCAAGGAAGCGCCGCTGCACCTCTTCGGCGAGGCGAGCGCGCAGGTGACGCCGAACCAGCTCATCATACGCATCCAGCCGGACGAGGGCATTACGCTCCGCTTCGCCGCGAAGGTGCCCGGGCAGACGACCAACATCCGCGACGTGAACATGGACTTCCGCTACGGCGCGTCGTTCGGCGTGCAGCTCGCGGAAGCCTACGAGCGCTTGTTGCTCGACTGCATCCTCGGCGACTCCACGCTCTACGCCCGCGCCGACATGACCGAGCGCGGCTGGGAACTCGTCATGCCGATTTTGAACGAATGGGCCTCGGACAAGAACGTCAGCTTCCCCGACTACGAGGCCGGCACCTGGGGGCCGAAAGAGTCGCACGAGTTGATCGAGAGGGACGGCCGTCGATGGCGTCGCCCGTGAGGGCGGAGGCGAGAGGCGAAACGATTAGTCATTTTTCCGGGATAACGATGCAGTTACAAACCAACGAAACCCCTGTGCCAGTTTCGACGGCGAAAGGGATTGACGTAGTCAAGATCGAGCGGGAGCTGGCTTCGATGTGGAAGCCCGCTTCTGGCGGCGAGGGCGTGAACTCCGAGTCGGGCGTGACGCGCGCGTGCGCGATGAATCTGGTGGTCTACGCGACCGCCGCGGACGACCGCGAGCAGATTGACGACATGCTCGACGTGGTCAACGCGCAGCACCCCGGACGCACTTTGGTGCTGATGGCGGACCGCGAGGCGACAGCGCCCGCCTTGGAGGCTTACGTCTCGACGCGCTGCCGGCGGCTGGGCGGGAGCGGGCGTCAGGTCTGCGGCGAGCAGGTGACGATTGAGGCGGCCGGCGTGGCGTGCGAGACGGTCGCGAGCGCCATCGCGCCGCTGCTCGTGCCGGACGTGCCGGTCTTCCTCTGGTGGAAAGACATCCCGCACTACGAAGACACCCTGTTCAGCCGCCTGACACAGATGTCCGACCGCGTCGTGATTGATTCCTCCTGCTTCGACCACCCGCACGAAGACCTGCTTCACCTGGCCGAGGTCATCAAGGCGCACCCGCAGTTCATGTCGGCCTCGGACCTGAACTGGGGGAGGCTGACCGCCTGGCGCACGCTGCTCGCGAGCTTCTGGGACGTGCCGGACTACCGGCCGCACCTGGAACGCATAGACCGCGTGCGCGTCGAGTACGACCCGCCGGATGTCGCGCCGGAAGAGATCGCGCCGAAAGCCCTGCTCGCGCTGGGGTGGCTCGCGACCCGGCTCGGGTGGAGCGTCGAAGAGGCGGCCGGGCGTGAGGGCAGCTCGACGCACTTTCGCCTGCGCGCGGGCGGGCGCGAGATCAAGGCGGAGCTGTGCGCCACCGAACGCGTCGAAGTGATTGACGGGACGCTCGTCTCGCTCGTGATTTCCGCCGCAGGCGCGGAGTTCCGCGTCAACCTCACGGACGACCGGAAGAAGCTCGAAACTGCGGCGACGGTTGACGGCGCGCGCACAGTGGGGCGCGTCCTCAGCTACGAGCAGAAGACCGAGGGCCAGCGCCTCAGCCGCGAGCTTTCACTGCTCCAGCGCGATGTCATCTACGAGCAGGCGCTCCTTTACGCCGCGCAGTTGATTCGGATGAAGTAAGGCTCTTCAATCCTCGAAAAGCAAATCAAGATGGAAGCTCGCGGAGAGACCCCGAAGGTTACGGTTTTGGATAGCGCGGAGGAGGTGGCGCGCGCGGCGGCCGAGCGATTTGTCGAACTGGCACAGTCGGCCGTCGGAGAGCGCGGTCGCTTCGCGGTCGCCCTCGCCGGCGGCTCGACGCCGAAGCGGACGTATGAATTGCTGGCGGGCGACGATGACAAAGGCCGCGTCGACTGGTCGAAGGTTCACGTCTTCTTCGGAGACGAGCGGATGGTCCCGCCCACCGACGCGGAGAGCAACTACCGGATGGCGAGCGAGGCGATGCTCTCGCGCCTCGCGATCCCGCCCGAGAACGTTCACCGCATCAACGGCCTCGGCGACGCGGTCGCCAACGCGCGCCTTTACGAAGACGAGCTGCGCACCTTTTTCAACGGCGACGCGTGGCCCAGTTTCGACCTCGTCCTGCTCGGCATGGGCGACGACGGCCACACCGCTTCCCTCTTCCCCGGCACGCAAGCGCTCGACGAGCGAGACGCCTGGGTCGCAGCCAACTGGGTCGAGAAGCTCAACGCTCACCGCGTCACGCTGACCGCGCCCGCCATCAACCGCGCCGCGCACGTCGTCTTTCTGGTCACGGGCGCGAACAAAGCCGCGCCGCTCAGCGAAGTGCTCAAAGGCGAGCTTGATACTCACCGGCTGCCTTCGCAGTTAATCAAGCCGCTCGACGGCTCGCTCGAATGGCTCGTCGACAAAGCGGCGGCCGAACAGTTGTAGGGGCAGGGTAATTTCTGTGAGCAGCAAGCAATTTTTCAACGAGGTGGCGGGCGATTGGGACGCGATGCGCGCGGGCTTCTATTCGGAGGGCGTGCGCGAGAAGGCTCTCGACCGCGCCGGGGTGCGTGCGGGCCAGCTCGCCGCGGACCTCGGGGCCGGGACGGGCTTCGTGACGGAGGGGCTGCTCCGCCGGGGCTTGCGCGTCGTCGCGGTCGACCAGTCGGAGGCCATGCTCGCGAAGATGAGGACGAAATTCGCGGGGGCCGCCGACAGGATTGATTACCGCAAGGGCGAGGCCGAAGAGTTGCCGCTCGCGGACCAATCGGTCGAGCACGTCTTCGCCAACATGTACCTGCACCACGTCGGCGACCCCGGGCGCGCGATTATCGAGATGGCGCGCGTCCTCAAGCCCGGCGGGAGGCTCACCATCACGGACGTGTTCGAGCATCCTTTCGAGTTTCTCAAGACGGAGCACCACGACCGCTGGCTGGGCTTCAGGCGCGAGGCCCTGGAAGAATGGCTGACGGCGGCGGGGCTTCATGAAGTCGCCGTGGACGACCTCGGCGAAGAGTGTCGCGTCCGCCCCGAGGGCGGCGGCGAAACGGCGCTGATGAACATCTTCGTGGCTTCGGGCCGGAGATAACTGGCGGAGGTGCGTATGGAGAATTTACGTGAAGTATTTGAGTCCCTCGAACAGGCGCCCGCTTTCTTCCGACAACTGGCTCAGGGCTATCCTGACGAAGACTTGCGGTGGAAGCCCTCGGCCGACCACTTCTCTTTCGTCGAGAACGCGTGCCACCTACGCGACATAGAGCTGGAAGGCTACGGCACGCGTATCCGCAAGCTCCTGGCGGAGACTCACCCGCAGCTCCCCGACGTTGACGGCGCACGACTCGCACGCGAGCGCGACTACAACACACAGGATTTCGGCGCGGCCATTGACGAGTTCGCGCGGGCGCGCGCCGAGAACCTGCGCGCCGTCAGCGGGCTCTCGGACGAACAGTTGAACCGCACAGGCATCCTCGAAGGCGTCGGCGAGATCACGCTCGGGAAACTGCTTCTCCTGATGGACGAACACGACAGGGGGCACCGCAAAGAACTTGTTGAATTACGCGCGCGAATGAGGGACCGGTGACTTGGGCGTCGTGACGACGAACGCGCGCCGTTCGATTGACTTTATCCCTCCCGAGGTTTTTAGTCCGTAACACCCACACCGCTAAAAAATTCTCTTCGCCGTTTTCTTCCTGCCTCAAGCCGCCGCGGCTGTGATAGGCTTATGCGCGATGCGGGTTGAGAGAACAACGGAGCAGGGGGGCACGCTCGGCCGCCGCCTCTGGTGGCTCATCGCCGGGCGCGTCGCTGCCGCCATCATCCTCTTCGTCCTCGGCGTCACGCTCTTCTCCGACGCGCGGACCGGCGGGTCCGAGCGCAACGCACTCTTCATCTTCGTCACCGTCGTCGTCTTCTCGCTCGTTTACGCCGTCGCGCTCAGGACGAGCACGCGCTGGCGCTTGCAGGCGAGCGTCCAGCTCTTCGTGGACGTGCTGATCGTGACGTGGCTCGTCTGGGCCACGGGAGACGTGCGCTCGCCTTTCGCCGCCTTCTACATCGTCATCATCTCGGTCGCCAGCTTCTTCCTCGGCGCGCGCGCCGCGCTCGTCGCCTCGGTCGGGTGCGCCGCCGTCTTTACATGCCTTTCGATGGGCGTCGTCTCGGGCGTCATCCCGCCGCGCGTCGCGCCCGCGGCAGAACTCCCGCTCCTGAAGGTCGTGCAGGCGGTCGGCCTCAACGACGTGGCTTTCCTCTTCGTCGGGCTCCTGGCGGCGCGACTGGCACAGCGCCAGTCGCACTACGATGTGAAGCTGACGGAGGCGACGCAGACGCTCGCCAACTTGCGCGCGCTCCACGAGCGCATCGTCGAGTCAATCCGCTCGGGCGTCATCACGACCGACCTGCAAGGGCACATCTACATCTTCAACGCCGCGGCCGAGGAGATCACCGGCTACCGCGCGGAGGACGTGCGCGGGCAGAACGTCTCCATCTTCGTCGGCGAAATCGATGAGCACATACGCGAGTCGATGAGCGCGGCCGAGGCGAGCCGCCCGAGCCCGCGCTTCGAGGCCGACTGCCTGACCGCCGACGGCTTGCGGCTGCGCCTCGGCTTCAGCATCTTCCCGCTCTTCGCGGAGTCGGGCGAGACGACCGGTTTAGTCATCACCTTCCAGGACTTGACGCAGGTGCGCGCGCTCGAAGAGACCTCGCGCCGGCAGGACCGCCTCGCGGCCGTGGGCCGTGTGGCCGCCTCCATCGCGCACGAAATCCGCAACCCGCTCGCGGCCATGCGCGGCTCGATTCAGGTCTTGCGCTCCGAGATGGACGGCAACTCGCAGCAGGCCGAGCTGATGGAAATCATCCTGCGCGAGTCGGACCGCTTGAACCGCATCATCACGGACTACCTGACCTACGCGCGCCCGCGCTCGCGCGCGCACCAGAGCGTGGACGTGCGCGAGCTTTTGACGGAAACCTTCACGCTCCTGCGCCACAGCCCGGAACTCAAGCCCGAGCACGCGCTCGAAGAGGACTACCCGGCGGGGGCCGTCATGACGGGCGCCGACGCCTCGCAGCTCAAGCAGGTCTTCTGGAACATCGCGCGTAACGCTCTCCAGGCGATGCCCGGCGGCGGAACGTTGCGCGCCGAGTTGCAGCCTGCGGCGGGCGGTCGCCTGCGCATCACGTTCACGGACACGGGCCAGGGCATGTCGCCCGAACAGGTCGAACACCTCTTCGAACCCTTCTCTTCGCGGACCGGCGGCACGGGCCTGGGCCTCTCAATCGTCTACCAGATCATCCGCGACCACGGCGGAACGATTAACGTCCGCAGCCTCGAGGGGCAAGGAACAACTATCACGATTGAATTGCCGGGCGAGAGGAAAGAGCAGTCGGGCCGCAGGGTGGAAGTGGAGGTCGAGAGTTAAGATGGAGCGCGAGGCGGACAAAGACTTTCGCCACCTGCCCGTGTGGGAGAAGGCGCACCGGTTCGTGCTGTCGGTCTACAACTACAGCGACTATTTCCCGTCGAAAGAGGCTTACGGGTTGACGCCGCGATTCAGACTCGCCGCGGCGGCCGTCCCCGTCGGTATCATCCAGAGTCTGCGGGAGGCGGACCAGGCGGCGCGGGCAAAGTTAATGGGCGCGGCGCGCGGCTCCCTCGAAGAGTGCCGTTACTATTTAATCTTAGCCAGAGACCTGGGCTACGGCGACCACCCGGAGCTGCGACCGCAGCTTGAAGAACTGAGCGAGTTGCTGGGAGAATACGCGGCGGCTCTTCTGGCTTCTGACTCCTGAGTTCTGTATTCTGACTTCTGCCTTATGTCAAAACTTCTTATCGTTGACGATGAACAGGGGATGCGGCAGCTCCTCTCGATTGTGTTCGGGCGCGAGGGCCACAACGTGCGCGCGGCCGAGAACGGGCGGCGCGCGCTGGAACTCCTGCGCGAGGAGGCGGCCGATCTCATAGTCTCGGACGTGAAGATGCCGGACATGGGCGGCATCGAGCTGTTGCGCGCCGCGCGCGAGCTGCTGCCCGAGGTCGCGGTCGTGATGATGACGGCCTTCGCCACCGTTGACACTGCGCGCGAGGCGTTCAAGCTCGGCGCGGACGACTTCATCACGAAGCCCTTCGACGTGGACGAGCTGAAACTCATCGTCGCCAAGGCGCTCGAACGCCTGACGCTCAAGAAAGAGGTCGAGGCGCTCAAGATCGAGAAGGAAGCGCTCATTAAGGAGCAGCGCGAGCGCGGCCGGCTCGGCAACATCATCGGCCACTCCGAGCGCATGCAGGCCGTCTACCAGATGATCGAGACGGTCGCGGAGGTCCAGTCCACCGTCCTCGTCACGGGCGAAAGTGGCACGGGCAAGGAACTCGTCGCGCGCGCCATACACGACCTCAGCCCGCGCGCCGAGCGCCCCTTCGTCTCGATCAACTGCGGCGCGTTCACGGAGACGCTGCTCGAATCGGAGCTGTTCGGCTACGTCAGGGGCGCGTTCACGGGCGCGAACACCAACCGCAAAGGCTTGTTCGAGGCGGCCAACCGCGGGACCATTTTCCTGGACGAGATCGGCGAGATGTCGCCCGCCATGCAGGTCAAGCTCCTGCGCGTCCTGCAAGAGCGCAAGGTCCGCCCCGTCGGCGCGCACGAGGAGCTTGACATAGACACGCGCGTCATCGCCGCCACCAACCGCGACCTCTCCGCGATGGTCCGCGAAGGGCAGTTCCGCGAAGACCTCTACTACCGCGTCAGCGTCATCCCGATAGAACTTCCGGCCTTGCGCGAGCGCGCCGAAGACATAGCGGAGCTGACCGAGCACTTCATCAAAAAGTTCTGCGCGCAGACGGGCCGCCAGGTCACCATCAGCGAGAAGGCGCTCAGGCTTTTGGAAGCCTACTCCTGGCCCGGCAACGTGAGGGAGCTTGAGCACAACATCGAGCGCGCGGTCGCGCTTGAGCGCACAGAGACGATTCAGCCCGAGCGCTTCCCGGAGCAGATCACCAACTACAACCCCGCGCGCGTCGCCTCCGCCTTCGCTCTGCCCGAGGAAGGCATCAACATCGTCGCCCACCTGGAGCAGTTGGAGAAGACCTACGTGCTCGAAGCCCTGCGCCGCACGGGCGGCAACCAGACGCGCGCCGCGGAGTTGCTGCACCTCTCAGTGCGCTCGCTCCGACACCTCCTGGACAAACATCAAATCCGCGGCCTGACAGCCCAGTTGCGCGACTCCGCGACACGAGGCTAAAGGAAGGGAAAAGGTAAAAGACAAAAGGGACGGGCGAAATGCCTCCGGCCCTGCCTTTTACCTTTTTACTTTTGCCTTGTCTCCGGCACGCTCATTGCTGTCGAGCGGGGGAATGCCCGATGACTCCTGGGCATCGAGCTACCCAGAAAGGCAACCCGGCCGCACATCCGATGAAAAAATCTACCAGCACACAAAAAGGGTTCTCGCTGATCGAACTGATGATCGTCGTCGCCATCATAGGCATCATCGCCGCCATCGCGGTTCCCTACCTCGAACAGGCCAGGCAGGCCACCAAGTCCGCCTCGGCCATCACCTCCTTACGCACCATCAACTCCGCACAGGCTTCCTTCCGCGCCACCAACGGCCGCTACGGCACGCTGGCCGAGTTAGGGACCGAGAAACTCATCGCGGACCCGAGCCTCGGCGCGGGCGAGAAGAGCGGCTATAGGTTCGACATCCCCGTCTCGACGGCGCTCAATTACGAGGCGGTCGCGGACCCCACGCTGGACCCGACCAACGCCTTCCAGCATTACTACATTGACGCCTCGGCCATCATCCGGGTCGAAGTCGGCGCCGCCGCCACCGTGGCGAGCAACCCGGTTGATTAACGACTTAACCCCCCGACGGCCCTTTCCTCTTGCCCCTTTCCCTCAGTCCACAGCCCGACAACTTTACCGAAAACCGTCACCCGCAGCCTGCCGTTATTTGTCAGTTCGCGAAGCCTGCATACCCCAGTGTCTCCGTGCGACCTGGATGTTTGAGGCCGAAAGCAAAGGGTTTTTCGGTCGATTATTGCCGCTTCGGCCGGGCCCGGGCTTTCGGCACGGGGTTTGTTAAGGTCAGGTTGACCGCAACGTGCGCCGAGCGCGGCAACAATGCCTGATAAAGCCGATGGCGCGAAATTTTAGACCGAATCACACTTATCTCTTCAAGGAGCACCCGAAAGAAATGGAACAGAAAAAAGGCCAATCCGGCTTCTCTCTCATCGAGCTTTTGATCGTCGTCGCGATCATCGGCATCATCGCCGCCATCGCCATCCCGAACCTGCTGGCCTCGCGCCGCGCCGCCAACGAGGGCTCGGCCCAGTCCAGCCTCCGCACCGTCCACTCGGCCGAGGCCACCTACCAGGCCACGACCGGCAACGGCGCCTTCGGCAACCTGGCCGCCCTGGACACGGCCGACCTGGTCGACCCCGTCCTGGGCCTCGGCACCAAGAGCGGCTACATCTTCACGGTCCGCGACGCCGACATCGTGGCGCCGGCCGTGGGCACGCTCGCGCAGTTCATGGCGCAGGCCAGCCCGCAGGTCACGGGCGGCGTCTCGCAGTCGGGCACGCGTCAGTTCTGCGTCGAGGAAGACGGCGTCATGCGCGGCGCTGTCGGCACCGCCCCGGTCGCCAACCGCGCCGGTTGTGACGGCCTCGCGGCCCTCGGCAACCAGTAATAGTCAAGAACCAGTCGGAGTCTTGCGGGGGACCGAAGTGCGAACTTCTCCCCCGCATTTCTTTAATCAGGGATGAGGGAGGAATGAAAAGCTATTGAGCCGCTGGCTCGGCGAGCGATTCACTCGACCCTTTTCATCCCTCATCCCTCATCCCTTCAAGAGACTCATGTCCAGCACTCTCTCGCAGCCACGCGCGGACGGTCACGAGGTCACGACCGGCGACGCGGGTCTCACAAACCGACTACGAGGGATTCCGTCCCGCCTCCGGCGAAAGCGCTGGCCCGCGCTCTGCGTCGTGGCCGTCGCCGTCCTCGCGCTCGCGCCCGCTATCTTTCGCGGCGTCCCGAGCAACATAGACCTCTGGAACCACTACCGCTTCGCGCTCCCCTTCTACGACTCCTTACGCTCGGGCGACCTGGCCCCCGGCTGGCTCGCCGAATCGAACGGCGGCTACGGCGATCCCAGTTTCAGGTTCTACCCTCCCGGGACTTACTACCTGCTCGCCTCGGCCCGCGCCCTGACCGGCGACTGGTACTCCGCGAGCCTCGCCGCCTTCACGCTCCTCTCCATCCTGGGCGGCCTCGGCGTCTACTTCTGGGCGCGGGCCTTCCTCCCGCGAGGGCTTGCCATGTGGGCCGGCGTCTTCTACACGCTGATGCCCTACCACCTCAACGAGCTTTACCAGGCGTTCCTGCTCGCGGAGTACGCGGGCTGCGCCGTGCTGCCGTTCTGCTTCGCCTTCGTCGAAAGAATCTGCCGGCGCGGAGAGAGGCGCGACGTGGTCGGCCTCGCGGCATCGTTCGCCGCCCTGGTCCTGACTCACCTCCCTCTGACCATCATCGGCGGCATAGGTCTACTCGCCTACGGCCTGTTCCGCATGGAGGGCGGGAAGCGCGCCGCGACTCTCGCGAGGCTCGCGTCGGGCGCGGCGCTCGGCCTCGCGGCCAGCGCGTTCTACTGGGTGACGATGGTCAGTGAAGTCTCCTGGATCAGGACCAACACGACCCAATCCGACCTCTCGGTTGATTACCGGCACAACTTTCTCTTCCAGACCTTCTCGCCCGACAACATGAACGTCTGGTGGATGAACTTCATCGCCTTCGCCACGCTGGCGCTCGTCCTGCCCGGCGCGGCCCTCTTCGCGCGCGGCCGTGTGAAGAGGCGAGGGCTTCGCGTCGCCGGATTCCTGTTCCTCTTCGCCTTCCTGATGGCGACGCCGCTCGCGCGCCCCGTGTGGGCCATTTTGCGCCCGCTCCAGGAAGTGCAATTCCCCTGGCGCTGGCTGGCAATCGTCTCGATGGCGGGCTCGATTCTCGCCGCCTCCACACTCCACTTCTGGACGAAGAAGGCGCGCGGGCGCGGCCGTCCGCTGGCCCTCCTGGTCGCGGGCGGCGTGGTCGTCTCCGTGACGCTGACCTACTCGCATGTCGTGCGCGAGGCGCGCTACCTCTCGCCCCGGGAATTCGAGACGACGCTCCGCACCATCCCCGGCTCGCCGAGTGTCGAATACTGGGCCACGGTCTGGGCCGCCAGCCCGCCCAGAGAGATGTCCGGCCAGGTCGAAGCGTCGCAAAGGACTGTCAGCGTCAACTCGTGGGAACCCGAGCGCCGCACGTTCGAAGTCGGCCCCGGGGCTGCGGCGACCGAGGCGCGCGTGCGGACTTTCTATTACCCGCACTGGCAGGCGACGGCCAACGGTCAAGTGCTCCCCGTCCGCGCGGCCGACGACGGTGCGTTGCTCGTTTCGCTCCCGGCTGACGCCGTCTCGGTCGAACTGGAATTTCGCGAGCCCGCGCGGTCACGCGTCGCCGCCGCCACGAGCGCCCTCGGCGCGGTCTTCATCGGGGGGCTTTTCATTTTCGGCGGGCGCAAGAGAAAGAAAAAGGGAGATAAGCAATGAGTACGGCTCCGATAAAATTGACGAACCAACTGGCGCTGCCCGGCACGCTCGCGGGCGACTCTCCGTACACGCAGGCCGAGCGTTTGCAGAAAGAGCACTACGACCGGATAGCGCAACAGTACGAGGCGCACTACAGCGACCCTTGCAGCCGCCTCTACCGCCAGCGCTTCATCTACCGGCCGATGTTCGAGGGCTTGGACCTCTCGGGCAAGCGAGTCCTCGACGCGATGTGCGGCAGCGGCCAGACCTCCGAATACCTGCTCTCGCGCGGCGCGCACACGACCGGGCTAGACATCTCCCCCGAAGTCATAGAGTCCTACCAGAGGCGCTGGCCCGAAAGCCGCGCCATCTGCCGCTCGGCCCTGGATACAGGTTTGGAGGGCGACTCTTTCGACTGCGTCTCCGTCGTCGGCGGGCTCCATCACATGCACCCATACCTCTCCGAGACGGTGCGCGAGCTTCACCGCGTCTTGAAGCCCGGCGGCTACCTCTGCTTCATGGAGCCGCACAGCGGCTCGCTTCCCGACGTAGTGCGCCGCGTCTGGTACAAGCACGACCAGTTTTTTTCGGACAACGAGGCGGCGATTGATCTCGCGGCCGTCGAGCAAGAGTTTTCTTCGCATTTCACTTTCAATCGAGTAAAGTACCAGGGGAGCCTCGGGTTTCTACTGGTGCTGAATTCTTTGATCTTCAGGATTCCGGTCCGCCTGAAGCCCCTCTACACGCCGCTCCTGCTGGCGCTGGAATCTCTGATCTCTAAACTTCAGGGCAAGAAGCTCTCTTGCTTTGTCGTCGCGCAATGGCAAAAGAAATAAAAGAAGCATCCGACCTCAGCACTTTCGCGCAAGACATCCCAACACACGCCGGAGAGGCCGCGGCCTCCGATGCCCGCACGCGCTCGACCGTAACGGGACGCGTTGCGGCCATCGCGCGCAACGCCTTCCGCGAGGCCGTGCGCGACCGCGTGCTCTATAACCTCGTCCTCTTCGTCCTGCTCCTGATCGTCGGCGCGATCTTTCTGGGTGAACTGTCGGCCGCGCAGGAGTCGAAGATCATCATCGACATGGGGCTGAGCGCGATGCTCCTCTTCGGCGCGTTCATCTCCATCTTCGTCGGCGTCGGCCTCGTCTACAAGGAGATCGAGCGGCGCACCATCTACGCCATCTTCAGTAAGCCCGTCGGCCGCGGCGAGTTCCTCGTCGGGAAATATTTGGGCCTCTGTCTGACGCTACTGGTCAACGTCGTGGTGATGGGCGTCGGCCTCTCGCTCGCGCTGCTCTACGTGCGGCGCGCGTGGGACGTGCCCGTGCTTAACATCTGGCCCGCCATCGCGCTCATCTACGTCGAGCTGATGATCCTGACGGCCGTCGCGATTCTTTTCTCCTCGTTCTCATCGCCCGCGCTCTCGGCCCTTTTGACCTTCTTCGTCTTCATCATCGGCCACTTCAGCGCCGACCTCAAGACCTTCGCCTCCTCGATGGGGACGGCGAGCGCGCGTTACTTCTTCGGCGCGCTCTTCTACCTGCTGCCGAACCTCTCGAACTACAGCTACATCACGCCGACCGCGCACGGGCAGACGCCCGCGCCCGCGATGTTCTTCGCGGCGCTCGCCTACGCCGCCGTCTACATCACGGTGCTGCTCGCCGCCGCGACACTCATCTTCAACCGCCGCAACTTCAAATGAGAGACGCGAAGGAGCACAACCAGGCGCGCGGCGCGCGGCGGCGACAGACCGTCCTGCTGTCCGTAGTCATCCTCCTCGGCCTCGGCTCCGCGGCCGCGCTCAACCGCTGGCAGGAGGTGCGCCGGCCGCCCGCGGACCCCGCGCTCGAAGAGGAGAATCTTTACGTCACGGGCGGCGCGGCCAGACGTATGAGCCTGAGCTTCAACGGCCTCATCGCGGACTGGTATTGGATGCGCTCGCTGCAATACGTCGGCCGCAAGGTCATCGCGCAGGGCGACAAGTTCAGCGCCGTCAATCTCGGCGACCTGGACCTCAGACAGCTCTACCCGCTCCTCGACACGGCGACCACGCTCGACCCGCAGTTCATCCCCGTCTACGAGTACGGGGCCGTCGTGCTCCCGGCCGTCAACGACGAGCAGGCCATCAAGCTCCTGTTGAAAGGCATCGAGAACAACCCGGCCGAGTGGCGCTTGTATCATCACCTCGGCTACATCTACTGGCAGCGCGGCGACTACCGGACGGCGGCCGAGAAGTACGAGGCGGGCGCGCGGCAGCCGAATGCCCCGGCGTGGATGCGCGCGATGAGCGCTCGAATGCTGGCCGAGGGCGGCAGCCGCTCGACTGCGCGCGAGATTTACCAGCGCATGAAGGACGAGGCCAGCGACGAGACGATCAAGCGCATGGCCGAACTACGCCTCGCGCAGATAACTTCCTTTGACGAGCGCGACGCGATTCGTAAAGTCTTGAAGGGCTATCAAACGCGCCAGGGCCGCTGCGCCTCCGACTGGCGCGAGGTGGCGGCTGCGTTGCGGGCCGCCGGGCTCAAAGTCGATAGGAATACCGGCGCGCCGCTCGACCCTGCCGACACGCCTTACCTGCTCTTCAAGGACGAGTGCGACGTTGACCTCGACCCCAAATCAATAGTTCCTTACAAGTGACGACCATGCCTGTTGTAGAGATAGAGAATCTGACGAAGGATTACGAAGTGGGCTTCTGGCGCAAGAAGAAGGTGCGTGCGCTCGACGGCCTGACACTCTCGGTCGAGGGCGGCCAAATCTTCGGCTTCCTCGGCGCGAACGGCGCCGGGAAGACGACGACACTCAAGCTCCTGATGCGCCTCATCTACCCCACCGCGGGCCGCGCGCGAATCCTCGGCCGCGACATCAACGACGTACAGATGCACGCGCGCATCGGCTACCTGCCCGAGAACCCTTACTTCTACGACTACCTGACGGCGCGCGAGCTTTTGAACTACTGCGCCGAGCTTTTCGGCTACCGCAAGCGGAGGCGCGAGCGGCGCACCGAAGAACTTCTCTCGCGCGTCCGGCTCGACGAGAAGAGCTGGGACAAGCAGCTCCGCAAATACTCCAAGGGCATGTTGCAGCGCGTCGGATTGGCACAGGCGATAGTCAACGACCCGGAGATAGTTTTTCTCGACGAGCCGATGAGCGGCCTCGACCCCATCGGCCGCCGCGAGGTGCGCGACCTCATCAGTTCGCTCCGCGCCGCGGGGACGACCGTCTTCATGTGCTCGCACATCCTCTCGGACATAGAGGTGCTCTGCGACCGCGTGGCGATTCTGAGCCGCGGGCGATTGGGCGAGACGGGCCGGCTGGAAGAGCTGCGCGAGCGCGCAGGGAGCGGCCAGCACCGCATAGAGATCACCGTCGCCGGCACAAACGCCGACCAACTCTCAACCGCCTTCACGCCTCCGCTCGTCGGCGCGCAGGTCACGCCGACGGCCGGCGGCGCGCGCGTCGAGGTCGCAGACGAAAAGGACGTGGACGCCGTGCTCGCGGCCCTGCGCCGCGCCGGCGGACGCCTCGTCTCGGTCCAGCCCGTCCGCCAATCGCTCGAAGAACTGTTCGTCCGCGAGGTCGCGGACTTTTCGAAAGACCGCTGATGAGAGAAATAATTAGTCTTCAATTCAAATACACGGAAGCCGAGTACGTCGCGGCGACGCGCCTCTACCTGCGGCGCTCGACTGACTTCAAAATCAGGCTCGCTGTCTGCCTGCTCTTCTACATCGTGGCGCTCTCCCTGGCCGTGTGGCTGGGGCCGGATTTTGATTCGGGAGTCATCATTTTATTCGCCTTCGCCGCCTGCATCCCGTTCCTCATAGGTTTTCTGCACCTCCTCGTCATCCCGCGCCAAAGGTTCCGCAAAGGCTCCAAGTCTCAGGACGAATCTCTGCTGCAATTCTCGGACGACGGCATTCATCTCAAGACATCGCAGGTTGACTCCCTGTTTCAGTGGAGCCTTTACGATAAAGTTCTGGAGGGCGAGCGCCTCTACCTGCTGGTGGACAGGAGGGGCATGATCTACCTGGTTCCCAAACGTGCCTTCACCGGGGCGGGCCAGGAAGCGGCTTTCCGCGAGCTGCTCGGGCGACATCTCCCCCGCGGCTTCGACGCCGGAAAACTGAGAGATCGCGCCGCGCCCGTGCCGCAATACTCCTACGTGCCGCCAGCGGAGCCGCCCGACTGGCGTTAGAGCTTTGGTTATCAATGAGCCGTGACTCGAACGACCGGGGGCGACCGCTTCTGCGCGGCAGGCTCGTCGGCAGCATCTGCGGTCTTTTCATTCTGCTCCTGGCCGTCGGAGTGAGCGCGCGGAGAACGGCCGGCGATGACACGGACCGCGAGGTCGGCCAGTTGATCGGGCAGATCGAAGCGCGTTACGGGCGCATGCGCGGGCTGGCCGCCGAGTTCGAGCAGACGTACAGCGCGCCGGGCGTTCGCGTGCGGCGCGAGCGCGGGCGGCTGGTCTTGCAGCGCCCGCGGCGGATGCGCTGGGAGTACGACCCGAAGCCCGGCAAACTCTTCATCGTCAGCGGGCGCGACGTGTGGCTCTACGTCCCCGCCGACCGCGAGGCGACGCACGCGGACCTCGACAGCGTCTCGGACGCGCGCTTCCCCTTCCTCTTCCTCCTCGGCCGGACCAATCTCAAACGCGAGTTCCGCTCCATCACCCTCGCGGAAAGCAGTGCCGAGACGCGCACGCTGCGCCTCATCCCGCGCGCCGCCTCCGCGGGCTTGCGCGAAATCTTCCTCGAAGTCTACCCGGACGGAAGGATCATCAGGGTCAGGCTCGTGGACACGGCCGGCGCCGTTTCCGAAGTGGCCTTGAGCAACGTCCGCGAAAACTTCATCGCGCCGCCCGACGCCTTCGAGTTCCGCCCGCCGCCCGGCGTCACAGTCCGCAGACAGAAGTAAGAGCAAGCCGTGCGGCCAAGTCAGTGCCGCCTGCGGTGGCGGGCGGGTACCGACACGGGTTCCGCGTTTCGTCTACGGGAAAATTCGGGTTATCATGTGAGTTTGCCGCAGCCCTAACATCTCCCGCTGTGTGGTGTGGCAACCTTTTAGGGACATGATTGAAGAAGCCATCGAAGTGCGCGGGGCGCGCGTCAACAACCTCAAGAACATCTCGTTTTCCATCCCCGTCGGGAGGTTGACGGTCGTCACGGGCGTCTCCGGCTCCGGCAAGTCCTCGCTCGCCTTCGACACCATCTACGCCGAGGGGCAGCGCCGCTACGTCGAGTCGCTCTCGGCCTACGCACGCCAGTTCCTCGAAAGGATGGACAAGCCGGACGTGGACGAGGTGCGCGGCATCGCGCCCGCCATCGCCATCCGCCAGAAAAATTCCACGCGAAACCCGCGCTCGACCGTCGGCACGCAGACGGAAGTTTACGACTACCTGCGCCTCCTGTACGCGCGCGTCGGCACGACTTACTGCCGCGTCTGCGGGCGCGAGGTCCGCAAGGACTCGCCCGAGTCGGCCGCGCAGGAGACGCTCGACGCGCTCGCCGAAGGCACGAGATTTTACGTCCTCTTCCCCGCCGAATCGGGCCTGCGGGTCGAATCGAACGGCGCGAAAAATGGCACAGGCCGCAAGCGCAAGGCCCCCGCGAAAGAGCCCGCGATGACGCGCCAGACCGTCACGGCCCACGTGATGAGTTTGATGCAGCGCGGCTTCACGCGGCTCTACGACGCGACCGCGCACGCGACCATCGACCTGCGCTCGCCAGACGACTACACACGCGCTGACTTCGAGAACGTCCACGTCCTGATTGACCGCCTGGTCGCCCGCGCCGACGTGCGCGAGCGTCTGGTGGATTCACTCGAAACCTGTTTCCAGGAGGGGCACGGCACGGCGGTCGTCGAGACCGTCGGAGATGAGCCGAGACGGTTGCGCTTCTCCGAGCGCTTCGAGTGCAAGTACGACGGGAGCGTTTACGCGCAACCCGAGCCGCGCCTCTTCAGCTTCAACAACCCCTTCGGCGCGTGCCCCACCTGCCAGGGCTTCGGCAACACCATCGGCCTCGATCTTGACCTGGTGATTCCGAACCCGCTCCTGACGCTCAGCCAGGGCGCGGTCGAGCCCTGGACGAAGCCGCAGTTCGAGTGGGCGCGCACAGAGTTGCGCCGCTTCTGCAAGCAGGAGCGAATCCCGATGGACGTGCCGTTCGCGGAATTGGCACAGGCAGACCAGCGCGCCGTCGTGGAGGGCAAGGGCCACTGGGGCGGCGTGCGCGGCTTCTTCGAGTGGTTGGAGACGAAGAAGTATAAGCTGCACGTCCGCGTCCTCCTCTCCAAGTACCGCGGCTACACTTTGTGCCCGGACTGTCAGGGCGGGCGGCTGCGGCAGGAGGCGCGCGCCGTGCGCGTCGGCGAACGCACGCTCCCCGAAGTGTGCGCTCTCTCGATTAAGGATGCCGCCATTTTCTTCGAGGGGCTTGAGCTGACGACCGAGCAGGCGGCCATCGCCGAGCGCGTGCTCTACGAAGTCCGCCGCCGCCTGCGCTTCCTCGTTGACGTAGGGCTGGACTACCTGACGCTCGACCGGCTCGCCTCGACGCTTTCGGGCGGCGAGGCCCAACGCATACAGCTCGCGACCAACCTCGGCTCGTCGCTCGTCGGCGCGCTCTACGTTCTGGACGAGCCGTCCATCGGTTTGCACCCGCGCGACAGCGAGCGCCTGATTCGCCTGCTGCACAGCCTGCGCGACATAGGCAACACCGTCCTCGTCGTCGAGCACGACCCGGAGATGATGCGCGCCTCCGACCACATCCTGGATATTGGTCCGGCGGCGGGAGAGTTGGGCGGGCAGATCATCTACGAGGGCGACTTCGAGAACCTTCTGACGGATAAGAACTCTCTGACGGCACGTTACCTGCGCGGCGAGGCGGAGATTAAAGCGCCGAAGCAGCGGCGCACGCCGCACAAGCGTAGGCTCAGTTTGCGCGGCGCGGCCGAGCACAATTTGAAAGGCATAGACGTTGACATCCCGCTCGACATGCTCGTCTGCGTGACGGGCGTCTCCGGCTCAGGCAAATCAACCTTGATTCACGACTGCGTCTACGCGGGCCTCAAGAAGCAGCGCGGCGACTGGCAGGGCCACGTCGGCGCATTCCAGAAGTTAGAGGGCGGGCAATTGGTCGACGACGTGATTCTCGTTGACCAGTCGCCCATCGGCCGCACGCCCCGCTCGAACCCGGTCACATACATCAAGGTCTACGACGCGATCCGCGAGGCGTTCAGCCAGACGCGCGAGGCGCAGTCGCACGGCTTCGACCCCTCGTTCTTCTCCTTCAACGTCCCCGGCGGGCGCTGCGAAGTGTGCCAGGGCGACGGGACCGTCACCGTCGAGATGCAGTTCCTGGCCGACGTGGAGCTGGTCTGCGAAGAGTGCAAGGGCACGCGCTTCAAGCCGCAGATTCTGGACGTGCGCTACCGCGGGCGAAACATCAACGACGTGCTCAACATGACGGTGCGCGAGGCCATGACCTTCTTCCGCGACGTGCCGAAAATTACCAACCGCCTCCGCGTCCTCGACGACGTAGGCTTAGGGTATCTGCGTCTGGGCCAATCTGCCACGACCCTCTCCGGCGGCGAAGCGCAGCGCGTCAAGCTCGCCGCGCACCTCTCGAAGCGCACCGGCGCGAAAACGCTCTACATCTTCGACGAGCCGACCACGGGCCTCCACTTCGACGACATTAACAAACTCCTCGCGGCCTTCCGCGCCCTCATCGAAGCCGGCGGCTCGCTCCTCGTCATCGAACACAACCTCGACGTCATCAAGACCGCCGACTACATCATCGACCTGGGCCCCGAAGGCGGCGACGCCGGCGGCCACGTCGTCGCGACGGGGACGCCCGAAGAACTCGTCCGCGTCAAAGAGTCACACACGGGCCGGTACCTCCACGAGCACCTCGCGCGCGCGAACGGGCACGGAGACTGAAGCATAAGACCGCTGAATAGAGTTCACGGTTAGAGCACTTACCGGCGTGATGAATCGCCAATGTCCTTTACGCAACGGAAGCTCGTATTGCTGTAATCGACAGACTCTGTGGAGGGTGGGTAGCCACGACGGAAGGTCGTCGTGACTTGATTCCGATAGCTCAGGTACATACCGCCGCGTATGACCTTCCAACTGTTAGGCTCTGCCATCGGTGATTCTCCGCCCGGATATGGAACCAAGTTGCTATCCGTCCATTCCCACGCATTACCAGCCATATCAAAGACACCGAATGGGGATGCCCCCTCGTACGTACCGACATCAACCACTCCATTATTAATACCGTTAATATTTGCAAGAGATTTACTCTGCCTTTTTATAAAATTTTCGAAATCTTCGACCTGTCTGTCAATATCTTTAACCTCCGGCCATTCGGAACTGTACTCAGCAAGAAGTTCTCTTCTCTTAGTACGCAGTTCGATCAGCCTCTTTTCGGCCTCCCGGCTTAAATTATTCGCTAATTCATTTCCCCAAGGGTACAGACGCCCGTCCGTGCCGCGCGCGGCGAACTCCCACTCTTCTTCTGTCGGCAAACGCTTCCCGGCCCACTTGGCGTAAGCGTTCGCGTCGTCCCACGTGACGCCCGTCACGGGCTTGCGCGCCGCGCCCGCCGGGTAAGTTTCGTTCTTCCACCCGAGCGGCGACAGCCAGACTGTCTCCTGTATGAACTTCGCGTACTCTTCGTTGGTCACTTCGTAGATGCCTATGTAGAAGGGCTTGACCGTCACCTTGTGCGCGGGCCGCTCGTACTCGTCGCCGTCGTCGCGTCCCATCATAAACTCGCCGCCCGGCACGTAAACCATCCCGGCAGGCACTTGCGGCGCGGCCGGCGACGACGTGACGCTCTGAGACGGCGCGCTGTTTTGGACCTCCGGTCCCTGCACCGTGTTCGGCTTTTGCCAGATCCACTGCCACAGCCCTATGAGCCCGGCCGCGACCAGGGCTAAGAAGATCACAAAGATGATGACCATTATGACTATGAACCAACGCTCCCCCCGACTCCCGCCACCGGCGCGCGTCGCCTGACTCTCGCTGCTCGGCGTCGCGACCGCGGGCGCTGGAATCGTCTCGACCGCGAGAGGGCCGCGCGCGGCCGCCTGCTCGACAGCCGCCTCTGTCTGCTTGGGGGTCTCGCTCCCGACCGCGCGCTGTCGCTCAACCTCTGCCGCCTCAAGCTTGGCGCGCTCCTTTTCGGCGCGAAGCCGCGTGGCCTCTTCCGCCTCGCGCTTCTGCTTTTCTTCAGCCTCCTGCCGCTGCTTTTCTTCGGCCTCCTTGCGCCGTTGCTCCGCAGCGATTCGCTGCCGCTCTTCCTCCTCGCGCCGCGCTGCTTCCGCCAACGCGAGCCGTCTCTCCTCTTCCTGTTTGAGACGACGTTGCCGTTCCTCTTCCGCCAGCCGCGCGGCCTCCGCCTTTTCCGCTTCCCGCTGCCGCTCCTCTTCCTCGCGGCGCTCTCGTTCTTCAGCCTCGCGCCGCAGCCGTGCCTCTTCCTCGGCGCGGCGGGCTGCCTCACGCGCCTCGCGGCGTTGACGCGCCTGCTCTTCAATCTCCGCCGCGAGGTTCGTCGGCGGCACGGACAAAGGCTCGCCCGCGGCATCGCGGAGCATGCGGCGCAACTCTGCGGCGGAGGCGGGGCGCTCGTCGCGTTCTAAGGCCATCGCCTGCGTTAACACTGCGGAGACGGAGGGCGGCACTTGCGGGTTCAACTCGTGCGCCGGGCGCAAGAGGTCGCGCCTGCCCGACCAGACGGAGAGGGCTCGCGCCGGCGCGTCGGGCGGCACGCGCCCCGTCATCAGGTGGTAGAGCGTCGCCCCCAGCGCGTAGAGGTCGCTGCGCGGGTCCGTGCTCTTTTCCACGATGCGCAGGACCGCTTCGCCGTCCACCACGGAGAGCGTTTCATACCACTGTCCGCTGGACCTGAGCGTCTGCTCAAGCGGGGCGTAGTGCGGCGTGTAGCCGCCGCCGCTCTGGTCCGTTTTGAGTGTGGTCATCTGCCCGACCGCGCCCTTGGCGATGCCGAAATCCAGCAACTTGATCTTGCCTTTTCTCGTCAGCTTCAGGTTCGCGGGCTTGATGTCACGGTGGATGATCGGGTAGGAGTGAAGTTCTTCCAGGGCATCGAGCAACTGATCGGCCCACTCCAGGACTTTGGCCGGCGCGAACGGACTCTCCCTCAGCTTCAACAGCTCCGCGAGGTCATTGCCGCGGACCAGCTCCATCACCAGGTACTGGCCCTCGCCCTCGAAGAAATGGTCCATCACCCTAGGGAAGGCGTCGTGATCGAGATTAGCCAGCCGCTTCGCTTCCTGCTCGAAGGCTTCGCGCTGCGCCTCCGTCTCGGCGAAAGTCTCTTTCAGCGCGACGACGGAGCTGACGCGCTCGTTGAGCGCTTCGTAAACGGACCCCATCCCGCCGTGCCCCAAGTGACGGATGATGCGGTAGCGACCTTGCAAGACGGTGTTGGGGCCAAGCATCTGTCTGACCTTGAAGTAATGAAACAAAGACCCAGCTTAGCGGGAATTGAGGCTAAACTAGCTGCCGGGCGACGAAGCGCTTTTCACGCGAGTCCCAAGAAAGCAGCCATATCTTAGCGGAGTTCGAGTCAACGGGCCAGGCTTTGCCGCGAGGTCGGCGCCGCGCCGCACACTTCCTTATGGCGCGACCTCTGTGATAAGGATTGGGGGTTTTGAGAGGAAAGGAGCGGACATGGAACTGTTCAAAGAATTGATCGAAACGAGTCTCAAAGAGAAGCGCGGCCTAACCATCTTCATCAAAGGCCAGACGATTGCCGGCATCGTCACACGCATCATCGGCCTCGAAGCCATCGAAGTGCGCAATCAAACCTTCAGCAAAGTCATCACCCGCCTCGACGCCGTCGACGCGATGGCAATCAGCTAGCGGCAGCTTCAAAGGAAAGACGGGAACCGCGAAGACACACGAAGCGACACGAAACTAACTCTTGTTCGTGTCGTTTGATGTGTCTTCGCGGTTCCCGTCTTTCTTTCTACTTTAATCTCACGCGGTAGAGGATGAACTTGCCGTGCTGCTCGCCCGGGTCGCGGTCGTACCAGCGGTCCAGGTTTTTGAAGTCCGCGTTGCTGTCGGCGTCGGTGACGAGGTAGGAGAGACGCGGATTCGCGGCGCGGTCGCGCGAGAAGGTGGCCGTGTAGTTACTGTAGCGGTCGACTTCGGCGGCTATCTCTTGTGCCGAAAGTGGGGTGGAGTTGGCGGTCAGGCGGGCGTGGTGGCGGCCCCAGCCGAAGAGGGCGATGACGATGATGTAGTTGTTGTTCTTCAGCTCGCGTTCGAGCCAGTTGGCGTCGAGCCCCTGGTAGTAGGCGTGCTGGTAGAAGCGCTCCTTGTTCTCCTCCCAGGTGGTGTCCGCGAAGACGTGCAGGTGGCGCGCCCAGAGGACGCCCTGGGGCGCGAGCGTCGGCAGGTCGTCGCCCTGTATCAGGTTGGGCGCGAAGACGACGCCCTCGCGCTCGCCGCGCTGTCTTGCTTCCTGTGCCAATTCCCGCAGGCGCAGCCCGACCGGCAGCGCCTCGTCGCGGATGACGTTCTGGTCGTCGACGACGTGCGTGGTGACGTCCGCCTCGACCACGCCCCAGCAGAAGGTGAGCACGGCGGCGAAGAGCAGGACGCGGCTCGACAGTTTTTGTTTCGCGCCGGCCGCGCGCCAGTGTAGGGCGACTGCCAGGACGAGCGCGAAGGCCGCGACGTAGTTGACGATGAAGACCTCGTAGTGGATGGGTTGGAGCGAGCGGCCCGTCAAGACCTGCTGGTTGAAGACGGCGAGCGGCGTCAGCGCGAAGGCCGCCGCGAGAAGCACCGTGCGATCCCTCCATTCGAGACGCCCGCGCCAGACGCCGTAGGCGAGCAGTGCCAGGACGAGCACCCCTATCAGCGAGGGCGGGCGCAGGAGGTCGGGCGCGCGCGTGTAGGTCAGGAGCTGCACGGCGTCCATCGTCTCCGCGCGGTGCGAGAGCAGGACCGCGTACGGCACGAGCGAAAGAAGCGCGAGCGCGAGTGTGACGGCCAGAGACTTCAGGTCGCGCTTCCAGCCGTCGGGCCGCGCGAGCCACAAGAGCAGCGCGAACGAGGTGAGCCACGCGGCGGCCGTCGTCCAGAGGTAGAAGTAGGAGTAGACCATGACGGCGAACGCCAGCCCCGCGCCCGCGGCGTAAAGGTAGAAGGCGCGACGGCTCTCGTGCTTGATCGAGCGCCAGACGAGCGCGCAGAAGAGGAAGAAGACGGGGAACGCGAGCGCGGGCAGGTAGCGCCTGAGGAACGGCAGGTACGGGTAGGCCCAATCTATCTTCAGCAGTCCCAGAATTGCGCCCTGCGCGCAGGCGAGTGTGCCGAGGCAGAGGACCATCAGCGCGCCCGTGGCCGCCAGGCGGTCGTCTTCGGTCACCAGGCCGAAGAGCCAGAAGAGGGCGAGCGCGGTCAGGAAGGCAGCGAGCGCGCCCGTGACGATCATGGCCCAGCGCGCGTCCAGTCCCGTAGCGCGCGCCGCGAGCGCAATCGTGTAGGGCGGGATGAACTGTATGGAGAAGAGCGACTCGGGCTGCGGCGTCTCGACGGAGTCGTCGCGGCCGGTGAAGGGGTCGTTGCGGCGCGGGCGGCCGTCAATCAGCGCCTGCAAGTAAGAGGCGTAGGCCACCTCGTCTATGTCGTTGTAGGCGTACGCGCCGTTCCAGTCGTGGCCGCGTATGGCCCAGAGATTAATCTGGGGGTAGATGCCCAGGATCGCCATCGCCAGTCCGGCGAGCGCGCCCAGGTGCCAGCGCAGCTTAGGACGATTGGTTTGCGAGTGAATGCCCATCAGGACCGGAAAGTTTTTGTGACCGCTGTTCGGAGCGAGTCAATCCTAACGATTCTGTGTCGCACTTGTAAACCGCGTGCCTTTCGGCTTACAAATGACGCGGAAAGGGATGGGTACGATTATGAGTCTCAAAGAACGAATCGTCGGCGACATGACCGCGGCGATGAAGGCGCAGGACGCAGGACGCCTGTCGGCGCTGCGCATGGTCAAGGCAGCCGTGATGAACCGCGAGAAGGAGCACAACACGGAGTTAACGGACGCCGAGGTGACGAAGGTCTTGCAGTCGCTCGTCAAGCAGCGGCGCGATTCGGTGGAGCAGTACGAGAAGGCCGGGCGCGAGGAGTTGGCTGCGAAAGAACGCGCCGAGATTGAAGTCATCGAAGAGTATCTGCCGCAGGCGGCGACGCGCGAGGAGATAGAGCGCGCGGTGGAGGAGGCGATCAAGGAGACGAACGCTTCCTCGATGCGCGAGATGGGCGCGGTGATGAAGGCCGCGCAGGCGCGCCTCGCCGGCCGCAGCGCCGACGGGCGCACCGTCAGCGAGATCGTCAAAGCGAGATTGAGCTGAGCTTTCCTTTGCGACTTTGCGCCTTCGCGTGAGGAAATCTCTCGCAAAGGCGCAAAGTCGCAAAGGGGTTGAGCCGCACTTTTATTCGTGAATGGGGGGGTTGTGTTGATGAAGTATAGGCCGAAGTTCTTTTCGAAGGCGTGTGCTCTGACGCTCATGCTGCTTCTGAGTTCGGTGTCAGCGTGCGCGCAGAAACCGGGCCAAAACACCGCCGCGCCCGGGCCGACGACTCGGCCGACGCCCGTACCGTCAGCGCTCAGGCATTACGAAATCAAGCCGTCGGACCTGCCGCCGCCGAACGCGACGCCCGACGCGGATAACGGGCCGCGCGTCGTGCCCCGCCCCGCAGGCGCGGAGCTGCAACTCCCGCCCGGCTTCAAGGTCAACGTCTACGCCGAGGGCGGCGAGTTCCGCAGGCCGCGCTGGCTGGCGCTCGCGCCCAACGGCGACGTGTTCGTCGCGGACCACACCGCCAACAGCATCTTCATCCTGCGCGACGCGAACAACGACGGCGTGGCCGAGACGCGCTTTACCTTCGCGACCAATCTTAACCTCCCGTTCGGGATGGCCTTCTGGAAAGATTACTTCTACGTCGCGAACACGAACGCCGTCGTGCGCTTCCGCTACAAAGTGGGCCAGACCAAAGCCGAGGGCGAGCCCGAAAAGGTGGCGGACCTGCCGGGCAAGGGCTACCGCGAGCACTGGACGCGCAACATCATCTTCAGCCCAGACGGGACGAAGCTCTACGCGACCGTCGGCTCCGAGTCGAACGTCAGCGTCGAGCCCGAGCCGCGCGCGGCCATCCTCGAATTCAACCCCGACGGCACGGGCCGGCGACTCCTCGCCACCGGCACGCGCAACCCAATCGGCCTCGCTTTCCGTCCGGGCACGCGCGACCTCTGGGCCGCCGTGCAGGAGCGCGACCGGCTCGGCGACGACCTGGTGCCTGATTTCGTAACGCGGATTCAGGACGGAGGCTTTTACGGCTGGCCTTACTCTTACGCAGACCAGCGCGAAGACCCGCGCCGCAAGGGCGAGCGCCCCGAACTCGTGCGCAGAACAATCGTCCCCGACGTGATGATTCAGGCCCACTCGGCCGTGCTCGGCCTGGTCTTCTACGAGGGCAGCATGTTCCCGGAAGAGTACAAGGGCGACGCCTTCGTGGCGCTGCACGGTTCGTGGAACCGCGCGAAGCGTACGGGCTACAAGATCATTCGCATACGGTTCAAGGACGGGCGGGCGGCCGGCGGCTACGACGACTTTTTGACGGGCTGGATGTTGAGCGAGGACAGCCCGGATGTCTGGGGCCGCCCCGTCGGCCTGCTCGTTTTGCAAGACGGCTCGCTGCTGATTGTCGACGACGGGGCCAATAAGATTTGGCGCGTCAGCTACGACGATAAGGCAAAAGGTAAAAGGTAAAAGGCAAAAGCGAAGACCACGAAGGGGTCAAACATAATAGCCGGGGGCAAGCGAGCGCGCGTGAGCGCGAGCGCCGCCCCCGGGAAGACGAGAGAAACCGTTCCGACCCTGAAAGGGTCGCGCCTCAACATGGAGTGTGCGACCCCTTCAGGGTCGGAATCATTTCTCGATGCGACCGGGGGCGGCGCAATCTACCGTTTGCTTGCCCCCGGCTATTTTACGCGACCCCTTCGGGGTCTTCACTTTTACTTCACTTTTGCCTTTTACCTTTTGCCTTTACACTGCCCCCATAGCCTCACGAGCACCGCTTGAGATAAGCCGCTTGATTAGCTTCGCCCTGAGAGACTCGGTCGGACACGAGTGTCTTTCGGGGCCGAAGTATAAGTTAACACTTTCAGAGAAGCTCTCTCGGAGGACTAACCACTAATGGCTACCCGGTCGAAGAAAAAGAGCGCATCAACCAAAAAGGCCGCATCAACCGAAAGCAGCGCGCCGCAGGCGATGACGGCGACGCCGCCGCGCGACACTAAGGTCGTGCGCGCGGCCATTCACCCCGCAATCGGCATCGCCCGCGTCGGAGACAGTGAGAACGAGTTCTTCATCGGGCCGGAGGTGACGGAGCCTACGCCCGAGCCCATCGGCTTTTACAAAGATTCGAAGGGGGCGCTCAAGCGTCAGGCCGCGCTCTTCCACGTCTACGGCTACAACGCGGCCGGTGAAGTGGTCGCGGAGTTGACGGCCGCCAACGCGGACATCAGTTGGACCGTTCACGTGGCGAACACGAAGGCCGCGTGGTATCAGTTTCAGCTCGCGCTGGACGTGCCGGAAGCCAACGCCCCTGATTTGGAAGCGACCGAGCTTCGCAACCAGGACGTGAAAGGCACAGACCGCCAGAAGCTCGTCATAGACCCAGGCCCGCGCACCATCAGCGGCCGCGGCCAGTCCGGCAAGCAGTACGAGTTCGACAGCGGCAAATTCTTCGGGAAGAAAGTCTACCTCGGCGAGCTGCGCACGGACGACGACGGGCGTCTCATCTTCTTAGGGGGACGCGGAGTCTCCGCCTCTTACAAAGGGCCGAAGACCAAGCCGACCACTTTCGCCAACAACGACACCTGGCACGACGACGTGTCGGACGGCCCCGTCACGGCCGCCGTCCATATAGGCGGCGTCCCTGTCCCCGTGGACCCCGCGTGGGTGGTCGTGGCCCCGCCCAACTACGCGCCCGATGTCGTCGGCGTGCGGACGATGCACGACCTGATGTTCGACGTGTTGGTCCAGACGGGCCGCCTGCCGTTCCCTGCGGAGGTCTCGTTCACGCGGTATATCTACCCCATCCTGCGCCGCCTGAGCGACCACCAGTGGGTCAACCAGGGCTTCAACGTGCAGTACGGGCCGCAGGGGCCGCAGAACTTCCTCGACGCGGAATATGTCGCGCGGCTCAGTAGCGCCGCTAACGAGGACCGCGAGCTGCGCCGCCAGGTCTGCAACATGTTCCGCGACTTCGAGCGCGACGGGCAATCGCCCGTGCCCTGGCCCTGGCTCTACGGCGACGCGATGAACGTCCCGCCGGCCGACACGCCGCGGCAACACGTCGCGCTCTCGCCGACGCAGTACCGCATGCTACAGCTCTGGGTGGACGGCAAGTTCGCGGCCGACTGGGACCCGGCGGCCGTGCCCCCCGGAACATTGGCCCAGGTTGACCTCGCCGCCCAGCCCGCGATGCTCGACCGCGCCGCGCTCGACTTCTGCCTCGCGGACGCCTTCCACCCCGGCTGCGAGATGACCTGGCCGATGCGCCACGCCTCCATGTACATGTCGCCTTTCCGCATCCGCCACCGCCGGCCCGAAGAGGGGCCGGAGCCGGACTACGGCACGCAGTTGACTCCGCAGATGGCGGCGCAGACGAACGGCGTGCTCTACGGGCAGAGCCCTGGCACAATTTCGCGCTGGATGGCCGTGCCGTGGCAGACGGACACGGCGAGCTGCCGCTCGGGCTACTACGCGGGCTACGGGCCGCGCTACGACCCATATGTGCCGACCTTCTGGCCCGCGCGCGTCCCGAACCACGTGCTCACCGAGCCCGATTACAAGATAGCGACCGACCAGACGAAGCCGCACGACGAACGGTTGCGCGCCTTCAACCGGCGCGCGACGTGGCTGCGCGTGCTGAGCCAGAATTATCTCGAAGCCATTGACGAGATGATTCACAAGTTCGGCAAGCTCGGCGTGGTCGAGACGCGCCCCGGAGTCCTTGGCGACCCCGACTTGCCTGAAGTCATGCTCGTCGAGTCGAAGCCGGGCTTCGCGAAAGTCGAGGCCATCCCGCCCCGCCGCAACCTGCTGGCGCTGCACGTTCACGACGTTGAGATGGAGGACGTGGAGGCGATAGAGGCCGCCGTCTCCGCCGTGGCCGAGGCCACCGACCGGCCCGAAGAGGAGTTCATGTCCGGCGTCATCGACAAGGTCAAGCGTTTCAGGAACGCGCGATGATGGACGGCGGCGCGGGGCCTGTCCGCGAGACTTACGACGCGGGTGTGATCGGCGGCGGGCCTGCGGGGTCTGCCGCCGCTCTCGCGCTCGCGCGCGCCGGCCGGCGCGTGTTGCTCGTAGAAGCGAACGAGTCCTCCGCGTTCAAAATCGGCGAGGCGCTTCCGCCCGCGGCGCGGCCGATGCTCAGCGATCTCGGAGTCTGGGACGGCTTCGTTGCGGACGGACACTTGCCCTCCTACGGCAACCTCTCGGCCTGGGGCTCGCCGCAACTCAATGAGACCGCTTTCATCTTCGACCCGAACGGGCACGGCTGGCATCTGGACCGCGCACGCTTCGACGCCCGGCTGCGCGAGGCCGCGCGCCTCGCGGGAAGCGAGCTGTGTGAGGCCACGGCCCTCAAGCGCCTTCTTCGTCTCCCGCAGGGAAATTGGCACATCAGGCTGGCCGGGCCGGTCGGTGAGCGGGACGTGCGCTGCCGCTGGCTGATAGACGCGACCGGGCGTCGCAGCGCGCTGGCACGCAGGCAGGGCGCGCGTCCTTGTCAGGACGACCACCTCGTCGCCTTCTTCGCGTTGTTCCGCCAGCCCGCCGACGCCGACGCCGCCCCGGACGAGGACTCGCGGACTTTAATCGAGGCGACGCCCGACGGGTGGTGGTACACCGCGCTTCTTCCTTCGAAACTGCGCGTGGCGGTTTACCTCACGGACGCGGACTTAGTCTCGCCGCGCGCCGTCTGCGAAAAGGAGAGCTATCTCTCGCTGCTCGACCGCACGGAGCACATTCGCGCCCGCCTCGCGACGCACGGCTACCGGATGGAGAGCGCGCCGCGGGGCGCAGCCGCCCACAGCGCCCGGCTGGCCCACTTCGACGGCGAAGGGTGGCTCGCCGCGGGCGACGCCGCGATCAGTTTCGACCCGCTCTCTTCGCAGGGGATGTTGACGGCCCTCTTCACGGGGATGGAAGCGGGCGGAGCGCTCGACGCGCACCTCGCGGGAGACTCGGACGCCCTCAATCGCTACCGGCTCAGACTGGCGACAATCTACGAGGCTTACCTCAGAAACCTGGCCACCTACTACTCGTTCGAGGCGCGCTGGCCGGGTCGTGCTTTCTGGCAGCGCCGGCATAACGGGGCCGCGCGCCGGGGCCGCCGGGGGCGCTCGGGCCTGTAATTTCAACGATATTTTGAGGCCGCAGCCCTCTGCCGCCGCCCGCTTGCTTCTCCCGGACCCTTTCCGTATAATTCTTCGCTTGCTCGGAGCGCGGCTGTCTCATCAGTGGGTTCGCGCCCACTTTTTCTTTTGCGCTCCTGGGCATTTTGGGACAGACGGTAAGGAGCGAACGGTGGGTCAGGGTTCGATTGAAGAGCGTGTGCAGCAGATTGCGGAGCGCGTGGCGCTCGACCACGGGCTGGAACTGGTTCACGCCGAAATCGCGGGCCCGGAAGGCAAGCCCATCATCCGCATCTTCATTGACAAGCCGGAAGGCGTGACTCACGAGGATTGCTCGGAAGTCAGCCTCCACGTCGGGACCGTGCTGGACGTGGAGGACTTCATCCACTCGGCCTACACGCTGGAGGTTTCGAGCCCGGGGCTGGAGCGTGGGCTTTACAAGCCCACGGACTACGAGCGCTTCAGTGGCCGCGACGCGAAGATACGGGCGCGCGCGCCCATCAACGGCCAGCGCAACTTCCGCGGGCGCATCGTCGGCCTCGAAGGCGGCGATGTCGTGTTTGAGGACAAGACGAGCGGGCGCGTGCGCGTCCCCTTCGAGACAATCGTCAAGGCGAACCTTGAGATTGACGTGGAAGAAGAGTTTCGCCGCGCCAAGGAGCGCGAGATGGCCGCAGAGGCCGCGGCCAAAACGGACGGCCGCAAACACAACTGAATAACAATTGAATAGGCTCGACAGGGCGAGGACCGCTTCTCAGCCCTGAGCCAGAGGGACACAAAGGTAAGGTCTGATGAGCACATCCATCGCGCAGAACATTGACGCCCTTTGCCAGGAGAAAGGCGTGGACCGCGAAATCGTCATCGAGGCGATGAAGGAGGCCGTGCGCGCCGCCGCCCGCAAGCAGTTCCGCTCGGGCGAGGACATACAGGTCGACTGGAACCCCGAGACCGGGATTGAACTCTCGGCCTCGAAGGTCGTCGTGGACGAGGTCACGGACCCGGCGACCGAGTTGTCAATCGAAGAGGCGCGCGAGATGGCCGGCGACGAAGTGGAGATCGGCGACGCCCTGCTCCTGCCGCTCCCAATGGAGGAGCTGGGCCGCATCGCCGCGCAGACCGCCAAGCAGATTCTTTTTCAGAAAGTCCGCGACGCCGAGCGCTCGAATATTTATGACCAGTACATAGACAAGATCGGCGACCTCGTCAACGGCTTCGTCAAGCGCTTCGAGCGCGGCAACATCATCGTGGATTTGGGGAACCTGGAAGCCATCCTGCCCCGCTCGCAGCAGTCGCGCGGCGAGCAGTGGAACCAGGGGGAACGTATCCGCGTCGTCATCAACAACGTCTCGAAGGAATCCAAAGGCCCGCAGGTCGAAGTCTCGCGCACGAGTCCCGAACTCCTGCGGCGGCTCTTCGAGATGGAAGTGCCGGAGATTTACGACGAGACGGTCGTCATCAAGTCGGCCGTGAGGGAACCTGGCGAGCGCGCCAAGATCGCCGTCACCTCTAACGAGCGCGACGTTGACCCGGTCGGCGCGTGCGTCGGCATGAAGGGCTCGCGCGTGCAGGCCATCATACGGGAGCTGCGCGGCGAGAAGATTGACATCATAGAGTGGTCGGACGAGCCTTCGGTCTTCGCGGCGAACGCGCTTTCGCCCGCGAAAGTGAACCAGGTCCGCATCACCGACATCGAGAACCGCCAGATGGAGGTCATCGTCAACGAGGACCAACTAAGCTTAGCCATCGGCAAGCGCGGGCAGAACGTGCGGCTCGCGACGAAACTCGTCGGCTGGAACATAGACATCCGCAGTGAGGAAGAGCTGAAGAAGGAGGTCGCCGAGCAGATGGGCGCGCTCATCGCTTCCGGCGGCTCTGTGCCACTTTCGGCCATCGAAGGCGTCACGGCCTCGCAGGCCGAATCCCTTGCCGAGCACGGCATCGAAGACATTGACGCCCTGGCGGCCACCTCCGTGGACGATCTGGTCGAATACCTCGACGTGAGTCTCGACGAGGCCGAGTCAATGCTGACGGCGGCGCAGGCCGTCATCGCCGCGCGCGACGCAAGCAAGCAGGAGGACGGCGCGGAAGAGGCCGTCGAAGAGTCGGCCGCGCCTGCTGAAGAGGGCGGCGTAGAAGAACAAGCGACCGCGGCGGAAGACGAAGCCGCCGGAGCGGCGGAGGCGAGCGAGATGGCTGAAGAGGAGAGCGGGTCGGAAGAAGTGGCCCAGCCCGAAGAGGTGCGAACGATTGAAGAGCAGCACGCCGTCTCCGCGGAGTTTGATCCCGACTCGGACGCCGGCGAGGTCGAGCCTTCAAACGCGATGACCAACGAAGGGTACGACGAGGCCGTCGAGCGCCGCGGGCCGTTCCAGGCGGAGGAAACTATCCTGGCCGAGTACTCCGCGGACCCCGTGGCCGTCACCGAGGCCGAGCCCATCTCCGAGGACGAGCTTCTGCTGCAAGGCGCGGGGCGCGACCTCAGGCCCGACACCATCACCCCCGCCCCGGACATCACGTCCACGGGCGCGGCGATGATCGAGGCCGCCGAGAAGGTCGGCGAGGGCGAGCCGCCCGTCGAGGACGACGCGCCACTCTCCCCTCGTGGGGATTTCGCTTCGGAGGCTTCGGCCCCCGAGGTCCAGGTCACTTCTGCTCCCGAACCGTCATACAGCGAGGCCGCGACGGTCGAGAGCAACGAGAAGCAGGATGCTTCCGAAGAAGACAATGCGGCCCAATAACCGCGGCGTGCGCGCTCGCGTCACAAGCGCGCATCGCCCCTTGCCTTCCCCAGTCCCACGCGCGCGGGCGCGCTCCTTCTAAAAGGCGCGCTTCAAGCGTGAGGTTGAGGAGGCAAGAGTTCTCAACCTTTTACTTGGAGCGCGCGACGCCGTTTTACCTGAAGCGTCGAAGAAGGAGTGCATGACCGTTACTTCCAAGGTTCGTCTGTACGATCTAGCCAAAGAGCTGAAGCAGGACACCAAGCGCCTCATAGAGGAAGTGCGCCGCGAGGGCGTGGACGTTTCAGTCCCGTCGAACTCCATCTCGAAAGAGCTGGCCGACAAGATTCGCAACCGCTACTTCCCGAAGAAGGAGGCGTCTGCCCCGCGCAAGGTCGTCGTCGTCAAGAAGGCGCGCCCGGTCGCCGAAGAGACCCCGGCCGAAGCCTTGGCCGGCGGCGCGACTGAAGCGCCGGCCGAGACGCCCGCCCCCGCCGAGCTACAGCCCGCCCCCGCCGAGACGCAAGGAACGCAGGCCCCCGCGACCGCCGTCCGCCAGATACGCAAGCTCACGCCCGCCGTGCGGGCCGAGCACCCTTCGGCGTCCGCGAGCGCTTCGGCGCCGGCGGCCGAGCCGTCGCCGGAAGCTCCACCTTCTTCCATCACGTCGGCCGACTTCGCTCAGCCTCCCGCTGAAGCCGCGGGTGCTCCCGAGCCCGCCGCGGCCGAGCCGACGCCGGAAGCGCCGCCCGTCGCCGCCGCACCTTCCCCTGTTGTGGCCCAGCCGCCGCAACAGCAGCCCGCGCCGCCGCCCGCCCCGTCCAGACAGGTCCGTGTCCTGCGGCCGACGGCCGCCGCGCTCAACGCGGGCGTCAGGCACGGCGAGCGCGCGCCGGCACCGCCTCCGCCTCCGCCCCCCGTCAGCCCGCGCGAGCGTCGCGAACGGCAGGAGCGCACTGAGCGCGGCGAGCGCCCTGGTGGTGACCGCGGCTCACGCGCGCCCGTTGCGCGCGCCGAGCGCGCCGGGACTCCGGGCGAGACGGCCACGCCGCAGATAACTTACATCCCTTCGCCTTCGGACGGCCGTGGCCGCGCCCGCGGGCGCGGCGGGCGTCACACGACCGCGCGCGGCGGCAACGCGCGCGAGGGCGGGCGCGGCGGGCGCTTCGACCGCGACTACATTCCGCCGCCGAAGGCGCTCTCGCTCGAAGACCGGATTGCCGGCCGCCTGAGCGGGGGTGACGTGGCGACGGTCGCGGGCGAGTTGAAGCCCGTCCGCTTAGTCGAAGGCTCGACCGTCAAGGAGTTCGCCGAGAAACTCGGCATCAAGCCGAAGGACGTGGTCTCACTGCTCCTTCAGCGCGGCGTCTTCGCGACCATCAACCAGCCTCTGAACGACGACGTGGCCGTTGACTTAGGCAAGCGTTTCGGCTACGACGTGACCTTCGTCCAGTTCGAGGAGATGGTGGCCGAGGAGGAGTTCGAGGAGTTGATCGCGGCCGACGCCGACGACGTGGAGTTGCCGCGCGCGCCCGTCGTCACCGTCATGGGCCACGTCGACCACGGCAAGACCAGCCTTCTCGACGCCATCCGCGCGACCGAGGTCGCCGCGGGCGAGGCCGGCGGCATCACGCAGCACATCGGCGCGTACAGCGTGCAGGTGCCGAGCCCGGACAATCCCGAGGAGCTGCGCCGCGTCGTCTTCCTGGACACGCCCGGCCATGAGGCGTTCACGATGATGCGCGCGCGCGGCGCGAAGGCGACCGACGTGGTCGTCCTCGTCGTCGCCGCGGACGACGGCGTCATGCCGCAGACCGTCGAGGCCATAGAGCACTCGCGCGCCGCGGGTGTGCCAATCGTCGTCGCCATCAACAAGATTGACCGGCCCGATGCCAACCCCGACCGCGTCAAGCAGGAGTTGGCGAACCACGGGCTGCAACCCGTCGAGTGGGGCGGCGAGACGGAAATGGTCCAGGTCTCCGCGAAGAAGCGCGAGAACCTGGAAACGCTGCTCGAAACCATCCTCCTGACGGCCGACATCCTGAACCTGAAGGCGAGCCCGACGCGCTTAGCTTCCGGCGTCGTGCTCGAAGCCAAGCTCGACCGCGGGCGCGGATCCGTCGCCACGGTCCTCGTCCAGCAGGGCACGCTCCGCGTCCACGACCCGTTCATCGTGGGCCAGATTTTCGGCAAGGTGCGCGCCATGTTCGACGACCGCGGCCAGGCGATAACGGAAGCCGGCCCCGCCACGCCGGTCGAAGTCCTGGGGCTTCAGGGCGTGCCGCAGGCGGGCGAGAGCTTCCAGGTCGTCGCCGACATCACGCGCGCGCAGCAGATTTCGCACCACCGCCAGATGCTGACGCGCCAGAACACCTTGCTCCAGACGACCAAGCGCGGCATAGAGGCGCTCGGTCAGACGGAGGTCAAGGAGTTGCTGGTCGTCATCAAGGCCGACGTACAAGGGTCCGTCGAAGTCTTGAAGAGCACCTTGCAGAAACTCTCGACCGAGCAGGTCAAGGTCAAGGTCGTGCGCTCGGGCGCAGGCGCGATCACGGAATCCGACGTGCTGCTGGCCTCGGCCACGCAGACCGAAGCCACGGGACGCGCGGTCGTCATCATCGGCTTCAACGTCAGGCCCGAGACGCGCGCCGCGGAGCTCGCGAAGCAGGAGGGCGTGGACATACGCCTGCACTCGATCATCTACAAGGTCGAGGAGGAGATTCGCGCCGCGATGATCGGCATGCTCGAGGCGGTCGAGAAGGAGAAGATTCTCGGCAAGGCGGACATCCGCGAAGTCTTCCGCGTTCCCCGCGCCGGCACGATTGCGGGCTGCATGGTCGTTGACGGGGTGATTCGCCGCAACGCCCGCGCGCGCCTGATCCGCGACGGCGTCGTCTCCTGGGAGGGCGGCATCGCCTCTTTGCGCCGCTTCAAGGACGACGCGGCCGAGGTCCGCGAGGGCTTCGAGTGCGGCATCGGCCTGGAGAACTTTAACGACATCAAGGTCGGCGACCAGATCGAGGCGTACGTCATCGAGAAGGTCGCCGCGACGGAACTGTAAGAAAGTGGTCAGTGGCCGGTGGCCGGTGGTCAGTTAAAACAACTGATTTCACTGACCGCCGGCCACCGGCCGCTGACCACTGTTTTATGCGTAGGGCCGAGAGAGTCGCCGACATGCTGCGCGAGGAGATCACGCAGATCGTCGGCTATGAGTTGGAAGACCCGCGGGTGCAGTCCGTGACGGTGACGGACGTGCGGGTGTCGGAGAACCTGCGGGACGCGAGCGTCTACGTGCTGGTCGAAGGCGGCGAGGAGGAAATCCTGGCCGCGCTCTCGGCACTCCGCCACGCCGCCCCCTACGTGCGCAAGCAGGTCGGCTTCGCCCTGAATCTACGGCACACGCCCGAGATTCACTTCATCCGCGACACCGCCGAGGAGCGCGGCGCGCGCGTCGACCGGCTGCTCGAAGGGCTGGAACAGGAACAGGGAAAGCAGAACAAGGCGGGAGAGTTCCCCGAAAGAAAGGATGAGGGATGAGGGATGAGGGATGAGGGATGAAGAAAAGCTTTTTGCTTTCATTCATCCCTCATCCCTCATCCCTCATCCTTTTGAAAAAAGATGCTTAGTCAAGTCGTCGAGTTGATCGAGCAGAAGCGGCGCTTCGCGATCACCTCACACGTCCGGCCCGACGGTGACAGTCTCGGGTCGAGCCTCGGACTCTACTGGCTCCTGCGGGCCCTGGACAAGGAGGTCGAGGTCATCATGCGCGACGAGGTCCCGCACGCCTACGAGAAACTGCCCGGCGCGCGCGAGGTCCGCGTGACTCCTTCGGTGGACCGCGCCTACGACGCCGTCTTCGTCATCGAGTGCTCGGACATCACGCGGCCCGGCCTCCGCGAGCTGGACAAACAGTTCGTCGTCAACATCGACCACCATTCGACCACCGCACTTTTTGGCACAATCAACTGGATCGACTCGACCGCCTCGGCCGTCGGCGAGATGATCTACAACCTCTGCAAGGCCACGGGCGTGCGCGTCACGCGCGAGATGGCCGAGTGCGTCTACACGGCACTCATCACCGACACGGGCTCCTTCCACTACTCGAACACGAGTGAGCGCACCTTCAAGGTCGCGTCCGAGCTGGTCCGGGCCGGCGTCAAGCCCGCGAAAATCTCGCAGGCCGTCTTCAGCAATTATCCCTGGTCGAAAATCGAGTTACTGGGCGAGGTGCTCGCGACCGCCCGCCGCGACGAGACCGGCCGCGTCGCGTGGATGCACCAGACTTTGGAGATGCAGACGCGGGCCGGCGCGACCGAAGAGGACGCGGACGGCTTCGTTAACTACCCGCTGACCTGCGGGTCGGTCGAGGCGGTCGCGCTCCTGAAGGAATGCTCGCCCGGAGTTTACCGCACTTCTTTGCGCTCGAAGGGCGACGTGAATGTCGCGCGCATCGCGGAGAAGTTCGGCGGCGGCGGCCACCGCAACGCCGCGGGCTGCACCTTGAGCGGCGACCTCGAAGAGGCCGAGCAGACCATCGTGCGCCTCTTGCAAGACGCCGTCGAGCACCGCAACGGCGGCGACCGCGACGACTCGCCCGTGCCCGTCTCGCAGGGCAGGCAGCCGGAAGCGACAGCGTAAGGACAGAATACAGGAGTCAGAAGTCAGGAGTCAGGATAAAGGCAGGCAGCTTTTCTTCTGACTCCTGACTTCTGACTCCTGACTCCTGCTTTTATGAAAGAGAAGAAGTACAAGTGGCGGCGCGAGGATTATCAGGAGAAGACGCGCGGGCTGCTGATGGTCAACACGGGTAACGGCAAGGGCAAGACGACGTGCGCGCTCGGGCTGATGATGCGCGCGGCCGGGCGCGGCTTGAACTGCTGCATGGTGCAGTTCATGAAGTCCAGGAACGACCGCTACGGCGAGCACGAGTCGGCCGAGAAGCTCGGCATCGAAGTCCACACGATGGGCGACGGGTTCACGTGGGACACGAAGGACCCGGAGCAGGACCGCCGGACGGCGCGCGAGACGTGGGCGCTCTGCGTCGAGAAGCTGCGGAGCAAGGATTACGACCTCCTGGTCTTCGACGAGTTGGTCTACGTCCTCAGCTACGGGATGCTGCCCATAGAAGAGGTGCTGGCGGAAATCAGTGCCGTGCGCGCCGAGCAGCCCGCCCTGCACATCGTCGTCACGGGCCGCGACGCTCCCGCCGAACTCGTCGAGGCCGCCGACCTCGTCACGGAGATGCGCGAGATCAAGCACCCCTTCAACGCCGGCATCCGCGCCCAGCAGGGGATCGAATTTTAAGGACGAGGGCGGCGGCGATGAGGGATGAATGACAAGCGTTTGTCTTTCCTTCATCGTTCCGCATTCATCATTCATCATTTTTATGCTACTCTCTCGGGCGTTCTCCTTCGACTTCCAGACACAGAAAGGTCAGGCGAGATTTGATTATTGAAGGATGCAGGCATGTCGGATGGTTTTCACTTCATCCCTCATCCCTCATCCCTCTTCCCTTCCCTTATGCCCTGGTTTCGTAAGAAGGATCAGAAGATCGAGAGCGTGCCGGCCGAGGAGCGCGTGGTCAAGACCGAAGGCATCTTCGTCAAGTGCGACGAGTGCGACCAGCCGCTCTTCAAGCCCGACCTCGAAGAGCAGTTACAGGTCTGCCAGCACTGCGGCTACCACTTCCGCCTCGACGCGCGCGCCCGCCTCGGCATGCTCTTCGACGACGGCAAGTACGAGGAGCTGGACTCGGAGGTCGTCTCGACGGACCCCTTGAAGTTCGTCGACAGCAAGCCTTACACGGAGCGCATCCGCCAGGCGCAGGAGTTGACGGGCCTGCCCGAGGCGATCATCACCGGGCGCGGCACGGTCCACGGCCACGCGGTGTTTGCGGGCGCGATGGACATGCTGTTCATCGGCGGCTCGATGGGGTCGGCCGTGGGCGAGAAGATCACGCGCCTGATACGGCGCGCGATCGAGGGGAAAGGCGCGGTCATCATCTTCGCGGCCTCCGGCGGCGCGCGGATGCAGGAGGGCACGCTCTCGCTCATGCAGATGGCGAAAATCTCCTCCGCCCTGGCCCAGTTGGACGAGGCGCGGCTGCCCTTCATCTCGGTCCTGACGGACCCGACGACGGGCGGCGTCACCGCCAGCTTCGCCATGCTGGGCGACTTGATTATCGCCGAGCCGAAGGCGCTCATAGGCTTCGCCGGCCCGCGCGTCATAGAGCAGACGATTCGCCAGAAGCTGCCCAAGAATTTCCAGCGCTCGGAGTTTTTGTTAGACCACGGGATGCTCGACGCCATCGTCGACCGCCGCGCGCTGCGCGAGTTCTTCCGCAAGACCCTCAACTTCATGATGAACCCCGAAGTCGCCCGCGAAGAAGCGCACGACGAGAGCCTGGAACAGGCCCCCGCGCGGAAATAACCGCCCGACGCTTAATCGCCCGGAGAAGTTTTATGTTCGACGGTGAAGAGTGCGTCCGCTGCCGCCAGAAATTCAAGTTCGAAGACTTGAGGCCGGGCCCCGGCGGCTTCTCCATCTGCGAGCCTTGCGCGGAAAAAATCAATCCGAACAACGAAGCGAAGCGCCGCTGCCCGGTGGACGATCAGTTGATGGACAAAAGGGTCGTCGCCGGCGCGATCATTCTGGACAAGTGTCTGGCCTGCGGCGGCGTCTGGTTTGACGGGGGCGAGCTGCAAGTCGTCAACAACCTGATTAAAGAAGAGGCGTACTTCAAAGCCTTGTTCGCAACCAGCCTCCTGTGGCCGTAACCTGCCACCCGCTTCCATGCGATTCGATGAAGCACTGAGTTACCTCCTGAGTCTCGGCCACGAGACGCTCGCCATCAAGCTCGGCCTCACGAACACGGAAAAATTACTCGCGGCCCTGGGCGAGCCACAGAAGGCTTTCCCCTCGGTCCAGATCGCCGGGACGAACGGCAAGGGCTCGACCGCCGTCGTGCTCTCGACAATCGCGCGCGCGGCCGGCGTCCACACGGGGCTCTACACCTCGCCCCATCTGGTGAGCATCACGGAGCGCGTGCGCGTTGACAGCCGAGAGCTAAACCGCGAAGAGTTCGCGCGCCTGACGACGCACGTGCGCGCGACGGCCGAACGCTTGGTGAGCGAGGGCGTGCTCCCCGCGCTCCCGACCTTCTTCGAGCACGTGACGGCCGTCGCGCTCGCGGCGTTTCGTGAGGCGCGCGTTTCGCTGGCGATTCTTGAGACCGGCCTCGGCGGGCGGCTGGACGCGACGACGGCCGCGCGCGCAGACGTGGTCGCCGTCACCCCCGTCGCCTTAGACCACCAGGAATACCTTGGCGAGACGCTCACGGAAATCGCCGCGGAGAAGGCCGCGATTATCCGCCCCGATGTTGCGGTCGTCGTCGCGCCGCAGGAAGCGGAAGCGCTCGACGTGATTTTAAAGCGTTGTGCGGAGTGCGGCGTGGTGCCGCGCATGGCCGATGCGGTCGCGTTCGAAGTAACGGGCGCGGACGAGACGGGCCGGCTGCGCGTTACCTTCGAGACGAGCGAAGACCGCTACGCGAATGTCCGCCTGGCCCTGCTCGGCCGCCACCAGATCGTTAACGCGCAAGTCGCCATCGCTCTCGCCGAGACTTTACGCGCGCGCGGCTTCCCTCTCACGCGCGCGGCCGTCATCGAGGGACTCGAAACCGCGTCGCACGCCGGGCGGCTTGAGTTGAGACACGTCGCCGGGCGCGACTTCCTCTTCGACGGCGCGCACAACGCGGCCGGCGCTCGCGCCCTGCGTGACTTTCTTGACGAGTTCGTCCGCGCGCCCGTCACGCTCCTCTTCGGCGCGATGCGCGACAAGGATTTGACGGAGATCGCGAACACCCTCTTCCCCGCCGCACACCGTTTGATACTCACGCGGCCCGCGAACCCTCGCGCCGCCGCGCCCGAAACTCTCGCCCGCCTCGTGCCACGCGACTTCGATTCGAGTAGAATCACGCTCGCGCCTGACGCCGCCGAAGCCGTCAGCGCGGCGCGTGAGCAGACGCCGCCCGCGGGAATCGTCTGCGTCACGGGCTCTCTTTACCTGGTGGGCGAAGTGCAGGGTCTGCTGGGCCGCACGTGAGTCTGCGGCCTCCTCAAAGCCGGAGCTATTCGAACGATGCCTTCACAAAACTACAGGGTCTTCATCAGCTACAGCCGGAGGAACGAGGACCAGAAGGACAGGCTCCTGATTCACCTCAACAACCTGGCCTACGACGGCACCATCCGAAAGCCCTGGCACGACCGGCTGATAGCGGCCGGCGAAGTCTGGCGTCAGGAGTTGGACGCGGCGATGAAGGAGGCGGAGGTGGCGCTCTTCCTCGTCAGCGCAGACTTCATAGCCTCGCCCGTCTGCCAGGACGTGGAAGTGCCTACGATCTTGGAGCGTCATCAAAAAGAGGGCGTCATCGTCGTCCCCGTCATCGTGGGCTATTGTGGCTGGAAACATATTCCGTGGATTAGCGAACTTAACGTGCTCCCTTTGGACGGCAATCCCGTGATGTCGCAGGTGCCGCGCGACAAGGCGTGGACGAACGTGGTCGAAGGGCTGCGCCAGCGCCTGGAGAACAAGCCGCCCGGCAAGAAGCCACCGGCGACGCGCGGCTTCAAGTTCGGCAGGACGAAGCCGCCGAAGCTCTCTTTGGAGGAACTGCTCCGTAGACTGCCGGGCGAGCCGAGCAAGCTCTTCGGGCGTGACGAAGCCTTAGGCTGGCTCGACGCCGCTTACGAAGATTCCGCGACGGGCGTGCTCGCGCTCCACGGCTTCGGCGGCGTCGGCAAATCCGCCCTCGTCCGCCACTGGCTTGAGACGCGCTTCTCAGGGATGAAGGACGGCGCACCGCGTTTCCTCGGAGTCTCCTTCTACAGCCAGGGCACGCGCGAGCAGGCAGGCTCCTCCGACCAGTTTCTCATTCAAGCCCTCGAAACCTTCGGCGAACAGAACGCCGGACAAAAATCGCTCTGGGACCGCGGCCAGCGACTGGCGGAGCTGGTCGCCGCGGAACCGACCGTCCTCGTCCTCGACGGCGTCGAGCCGCTGCAATACGGGCCTGGGCCGCATAAGATGGAAGGGCAACTAAAAGACCCGGGCGTCCACGGCCTGCTCGCGCGTTTGTCTTCCGACCCCGGCAAGGCTCTCTGCATCGTCACCACCCGCCTGCGCCTCGCAGACAGCGACTTGCAGAACGATTCGTTTACCCAACAATCCGTCGAGACGCTCTCGCCGGACGCCGCGTGTGAACTGCTCAAGGCGCGAGGCGTCCACGGAAGCGACGAGGAGATTAACGAGGCCGCCAACTATCTTAACTATCATCCGCTCGCCCTCGTTATGGCCGCCGAGTACTTGCAGACCTTCGCCGACGGCGAGGTCAACCGCCTGCACGAAATCCCACTCATCGCCGAAGAGGTCAAAGCGGGCCGCCACGCCAAGTCCGTCATGGCGGCTTATGAGCTTGCCCTGCAACGCGACGGCGACCCGCTCGACCTCGAACTCCTCGGCGTCCTCGGCCTCTTCGACCGCCCCGCCAAGTGGGAATGGCTGAAGGCGCTCAGAGAGCCCCCGGCCATCAGCGGCGTCACGGACCATCTTGTCGGCGCGAGCGAACGCGAACTCTGGGAAGCCATCGGCCGCCTCCGCCAGTGGGGCATGCTCGCCGACCCCGGCTCCCTCGAATCACCCGAACTCGACGCCCACCCGTTAGTGCGCGAATACTTCGGCGAGAGACTACGCAAGAGGAACGAGCCCGGCTGGCGCGAAGCGCACAGCAGGCTGTTCGACTTTTTGACTTCCACCACAAAAGAATTTCCCGACACGCTCAGCGAGTTGGAACCGCTTTACGCCGCGCTTACACACGGCTGCGCGGCAGGTAGACATCAGGAAGCCTTAATTGAGGTGTACCACAGGCGGATTAGTAGGGAAAAAGAATTTTTCAGCGCCCATAAGCTTGGTGCATACGGCGCTGACCTAGCTGCTCTGGTCGGTTTTTTCGACCCGCCCTGGCAGAATCCTGTCCCGGGACTGACTGACGCAGTCAAGGCATTTATCTTGGGCCAGGCAGGGTTTCGCTTGCGCGCACTCGGGCGATTGACCGAAGCGGTTCAACCATTCCAGGCTGGATTGGAGGCGCATATTTCGCGGCAAGACTGGGGGAATGCTCCCATGGCCGCCGGTAATCTCAGCGAACTCTACCTGACCCTCGGCGATCTGCGGCAGGCCGTGGCCTACGCGGAACAAAGCCGCGAACTGGCTGACAAAAGCGGTGACATCTCTCGACGAATGATCGGTGAAGCGACGCTGGCTGATGCGCTCTCCCAGGCCGGCCGCCTGTCGGAAGCAGAGGCGGCCTTCCGCAAGGCCGAACTGATGCAGCAAGACTTTCAGCCTCAGAATCCGCTGCTTTACTCACTTAATGGCTTTCAGTATTGCGACCTGCTGCTAGGGCAGGGGAAGTATGAGGAAGTAGAGGGCCGCGCCGCCCTGACTCTTCAAGTGGCAAAGCGGAATCTATGGCTTCACGCTATTGCCTTAGACCTCCTCTCCCTGGGACGGGCTTCCCTGCTACGCGCACGGGAGGGGGGGGCCGGTGATTACGCGCAAGCGACAGATTATTTGAATCAAGCCGTGGATGGCCTGCGGCTGGCGGGTACATTGCATTACTTACCACGCGGGCTGTTGGCGCGCGCGGAGTTGAACATCGTCAAGGGAGATTTCGGTCGCGCGCGGGCTGACCTGGACGAGGCGTTGTCAATCGTCGTGCGCGGCGAGATGAGGTTGTACGAGGCGGATTGTCATCTCGGCTACGCCCGGCTCTTTGTGGCGCAAGGGGAGAAGGAGGAGGCGCGGGAGAGTTGGGCGAAGGCCAAGGAGATGATTGAGCGGATGGGTTATCATCGGCGGGATAGGGATGTAGTGGAGATAGAGCGTCAAATCGGAGAGATGGCTGGGCGCTCTGAAGAGGGATGAAGTATTTTTTAGTGTCCGCGTGTTGCGGCGGGGCTCGTGAAAACATAAACTGGCGGGCGGGAAAATATTTTATGGCGACACCTGATAGAAAAGAGGCCCCGGAGGTTCTGGGGACGGAGGAGGTTTATCACGGGAAGGTGATAGACGTGGCGGTGTACACGGTGCGGGAGGGGGAGACGACGTATAAGCGGGAGGTGGTGCATCACCCGGGCGGGGCGGGGGTGGTGGCGGTGTTTGAGGACGGGACCATTCCGCTGGTCAGGCAGTACAGGCACCCCGTGGTGCGTTACACGTTGGAGTTACCCGCGGGAAGATTAGACCCGCCGGAGCGGCCAGAGGAGTGTGCGGCGCGCGAGCTTGAGGAGGAGATAGGCGTGCGCGCCGGGCGGCTTGAGAAGCTGGCGGAGTTTTTCACGACGCCGGGTTTCTGTGAGGAGAAGCTCTGGGTATATCTCGCGACCGACTTGACGGAGAGCGCACAGAACCTGGAAGGCGACGAGATGATCGAGATCGTGCGCGTCACGTTCGCGCGCGCCTTCGAGATGATCGCCGACGGCGAGATCGAAGACTCGAAGACCATCATCGGGCTGACGCTGGCCGCGTCGCGCCTCGGCCTGAGGCCGCCCGACGTGGAGTACCCTGCGGTTTGAAAAGCGTCGAGTGATTCTTTGCGCCTTTGCGCCTTTGCGTGAGGACAAGTCTCACGCAAAGGCGCAAAGAAAAGGGGGAATGATAATGGCGACATGCACTCATCTGGCACAGGTTCACGAGGTCACGCCGAGCGCGCGCGGGTGCGAGGACTGTTTGAAGATTGGCGACTCGTGGGTCCACCTGCGCCTCTGCATGTCGTGCGGGCACGTCGGCTGCTGCGACTCGTCTCCGAACAGGCACGCGACGAAGCACTTCCACCGGACAGAGCACCCCGTCATCAAGTCGTTCGAGCCCGGCGAGGAGTGGGGCTACTGCTACGTTGACGATGCATTCTTTGAATCCATCTAAAGGGACCGCCGCGCCCCGCGCGGAACTGGCACAGCCGCCCGCGGGCCTCTCGGAAGACCCCGATGCTCGCACAGGCGAGCCGCGCCGCCCCACCGTTCTTAACTACCTACACTCATCAATCGCCATCCCGCTCATCTACCTCTACACAATCGTCATGGGCAGCCTCTCGCTGCTCCTCTCCCTCGCCGACCGCAGAGGCCGAAAGCAGCACTGGTGCGCGCAGGTGTGGTGTCGCCTGATCGCGCGGACCGCGGGCGCGCGCGTGCGCGTTGACGGCGCGCAGCACATCCGGCCCGACACCTCTTACGTCTTTCTCTCGACGCACCAGAGCTACATGGACATCCCCGCGATGCTCGGCTACCTGCCGGCCCAACTCCGCATCGCCGCCAAGAAGTCGCTCTTCCGCATCCCGTTCATGGGCTGGCACCTGACGCGCGCCGGCCACATCCCCATCGACCGCGGCTCCACGCAGAACGCCGTCGCCAGCATGCAGAGGGCCGCGGACTACCTGACTGATGGCGTCTGCGCCTTCGTCTTCCCCGAAGGCACGCGCTCGCGCGACGGCTACCTGCACCGCTTCAAGAAGGGCGGCTTCAAGCTCGCCATGCAGGCCCGCGCCCCCATCATCCCCGTCACCATCATAGGCTCGCGCCAGGTCCTGCCCCCAGACGAAATGGTCTTCCGTCCCGGCCCCATAGAGATGTACGTCGACGCCCCCATCCCCACCGCCGGACTCGCGGACGACGACCTGGAGCAGCTCATGCAGACCGTCTACGACGCGATGGCGAAACGGTTCAAGGAAAAAGCAAAAAGGTAAAAGACAAAGCGGGAGACAGAAAACGCGCGCCTCCTTCTCTTCCCTTTCGCCTTTTTACTTTTACCTTTTGCCTTTTCTTTATTACACTCGTTCTCATCGTGAGCACATCGGACGAGAGACCAGCGCCGCCCGCGGAGCAGTCGGCCGGCAATCACTTCGCCTTCGCGCCGTGGCCGCCGGGCCAGTTGCAGCCCGCAGGCACCGCCGTGATAGACCCGAACAACCCGCCCTCTTTCCAGCACAGTGGGATCCGAAGCTTGGAATTCACGTGACTTGAAGTCGCGGC